>ULJB01014674.1_pt1 | contig 20328 bp, 20 predicted proteins | sample 1950771 | NCBI WGS metagenome assembly ULJB01 (sample SAMEA4835461, study PRJEB28245) | human gut metagenome | biome: gut microbiome; material: fecal sample | place: Denmark | collected 2008
CAAGTTAATACTTGTCAAATGCCCAGATAGCTCAGTCGGTAGAGCAGAGGACTGAAAATCCTCGTGTCACTGGTTCGATTCCGGTTCTGGGCACTTTTATTACCTTAAATACTTAAAGTATTTAGGGTTTTTTTTTGTTATAAAGCAGGTTATCCACAATAATGGGCAATTTTCCACTTGCGTAACCGGATATTTGTGATAATATAAATACAAATTAATGCAAGGAGGTAATAATTGTGAAAGAGACATTGTATGATCTTAAGAATAGAAGAAGCTGCAGAAAGTATCTGCCGGAGCAGATTAAGGACGACGAGCTGAATGCGATACTTGAAGCCGGAACATATGCGCCGACGGGAATGGGTAAGCAGTCACCGTATATAGTGGTTGTTCAGGAGCCGGAGCTTGTTAAGAAATTGTCAAGGATGAATGCGGCGGTAGCGGGAATGGACGGAGATCCGTTTTACGGAGCACCGACAGTCCTGATTGTTTTTGCAGACAAGGAGCGACCGACATATCTGTATGACGGAGTGCTGGTTATGGGTAACCTTCTTAATGCGGCACAGGCGGTAGGCGTGGATTCATGTTATATCTTCAGGGCGAAGGAAGTATTTGAAAGTCCGGAAGGTAAGGACCTTATGAAGAAATGGGGCTTGCCGGAGAACTGTGAAGGTATCGGAAATTGCATCCTAGGTTACAGGGATGAAGGCGGAGTCAAAGAGGCAGCGCCGAGGAAAGATAATTATATCATCAGAGCATAAAAAATATTTAAGCGTAAAGGAGCGCCACTTCGTAGAGAAGCGGCGCTTTTTGTTTTAGAATGAAGGATTTTGACGAGAAATAAAGGAATAAGAATTGAGCAGGTTTTGCGGCGTACGCTGTGAGACCTGTTTTTTTGGCTTATGGGAGGGATACACCACAACCGGTTGCCAAATGTCCGTCCGTGCAATATAATAGTAATACATTGGAATTATGGCGGAGGATTGTGCAATGAAAGATTTTTCTAAGGACGAATGGGGATTGGTGTTGGCTGGAGGCGGCGGCAAGGGAGCATATCAGGCCGGTGCTTTTAAGGCATTGTGGGAATACGGAATACAGGATTACATCACGGCGGTTTCGGGCGCGAGCGTCGGGGCGCTGAATGCGGTTCTTTTTGCCAATAAGGACATCAAGGCGGCCGGGGCGGCATGGGAGAGCGTCTCGCGGGGGCAGTTTCTCGCAATCGAGCCATCGATGATTGACGGTAAGGAAGGCCTGGTTTCGAGGGAAGGACTGCTTAAGATGATAGATGATTATGTCAATCTGGAGCAGGTCAGAACCGGTGATGTAACAGTTTATGCCGCGGCCACGGAATATGATGAGAACGGAGAGGGACAGGGCAGTATCAGATATTTTGAGCTGAATAACAGACCGCAGGATGAGATTAAGGATATCCTTCTGGCATCATCCGCACTGCCTTTTATATATACGCCGGTACAGATAGGCGACAGAAAATACAGGGATGGCGGGCTTACGGACAATCTGCCGATAGAGCCGCTTTATGATAAGGGTATAAGGCATTTTATAGTTATAGGACTGTCAATGGACAGAAAGATTGATTATGACAGATACCCGGATGCGGAATTTGTATATATTAAACCGTCGGCGGAGATAGGGGATTTTTGGAACGGGACGCTTGATTTTACACCACGCGGTGCGAAAGTCCGAATGAATCTGGGATATGCCGATGCAAAAAGAGTACTGGAGTACAGCGATAAGGATATGAGTGATGAGGGAGTGCGTGGCGCTTACAGAATAACGGAACAGGGCGATTATGACAGGATTATTTTTGAATACCGGAAAGAAAATATAGAGAATCAGGTTAATGATGATATGGATAAAATAAATTCACTCATCAACCGTTTTATGTAGAGGTGCGCGGATGGGAACACTTACGGACAGACTGAAAGCGTATGCGCAGTCGGACATGTACCCGTTACATATGCCGGGGCATAAGAGAAACCTCACGTGGAATATCAATCCGTATGATTACGATATTACGGAGATAGACGGATTTGATGATCTGCATGAGCCTGCGGGGATTCTCAAAGACTTGACGGAGCGTGTAAACAGACTTTATAAAGCGCGGGAATCTTATATTCTGGTAAACGGAAGCACATCGGGAATAATGGCAGCGGTATCGGCAGCGGTAAGGCCGGGCGAGAGAATCCTGATTGCCAGAAATTCGCATAAATCAGCATATAATGCTATTTTTGTAAGGCAGATACGCGCGGAATATATTTATCCGCACACGGATGGAGCGGGGATTGCGGGTGAGATAATGCCGGAAGATATAGAGCGCAGATACTGCGAATTTCCGGATATTAAGGCTGTGTTTATAACTTCACCGACTTATGAAGGTGTAGTATCAGACATCAGAAGAATAGCGGACATTGTACATTCGCACGGAGGAGTGCTGATAGTTGATTGTGCGCATGGTGCTCATTTCGGAATCGGGGACAAATTCCCGTCAAACCCTGTAACGGAGGGCGCGGATATTGTTATAATGAGCCTTCACAAGACGCTTCCGGCTTTTACGCAGACGGCGGTTCTGTGTGTGGGAAGCGGCCGGGTTGACAGTCGTGTTATCAAGAAATACACAGATATATATGTGAGTACAAGCCCGTCATATCTGTTGACCGCGTCGGTTGAGCGGTGCATGGACATTATGGAAAGCGAGGGAGCGGCCCTTCACGCATACCATTATGAAAGAATGGCGGAATTTCGTGAAAAATGCAGGAGTTTTAAGCATCTGCGGCTGTTTGAAAGCAGCAGATATGATATGGAGAAAGTGGTCATATGTACGGATAATTCCGACATAAACGGAAATATACTTATGCGGATTCTCAGGGACAAATATCATCTTGAAGCTGAGATGGCATCCGCGGAATACGTCATCGCAATGACAAGCTGCATGGATACCGATGAAGGAATCGACAGACTGTATAATGCGCTTTTGGAGACAGATAATAAAATACACAGTGTGCACAAGGATAAAAATATAGATTTCGGGTGGCCGGTTAAGGTGCATGAGCCATGGGAGATTGACGGGCACGATATGCAGATGATAACCGCGGAAGATGCAGCCGGCAGAGTATGCGCGGAATATGTATACATTTATCCGCCGGGAGTGCCGTGGGTAGTTCCGGGCGAGATGGTAAGCGATGACATTTTAAGGGAAATTAAAGAGTACGCCGGACGCGGTTTTGAGATACGAGGAATCACGGCGGACGGCATGATACCGGTAACGGACGATTGAAACAGGAGATTTACATGGCAGATATTTTTGTGATTATGGGAAAAAGTTCATCGGGAAAAGATACGATTTTTTCAAGGCTGGTGGGTCAGGCGGATTGCGGGCTTAAGACGGTTACGATGTACACCACGAGACCGATGAGAGACGGTGAAGCGGATGGCAGGGAATATTTTTTTACTGATGAAGAACACTGTGCGCAGTATGAGGAGCAGGGCCGGATAGTGGAACTTCGCGCGTATAACACGGTTTACGGAGTGTGGAAATATTTTACCCTCGATGACGGACAGATAGATATGGACTCAAAAGAAACATATATCATAATAGGAACACTGGAGGCTTACGATAAAATAAGAAATTACTACGGTAAAGACAGAGTACATCCGATATATATAGAAGTAGATGCGAAGACACGTATACACAGGGCGCTTGCGCGGGAGGATTCACAGAAGAATCCCAAATATGCTGAGATGTGCAGACGATTTCTTGCGGATGAGGATGATTTCTCTGACGATAAAATAGCAGCGCTCGATATAGATATCAGATTTAATAATGATGACCTTGACAGGTGTATTGATAAAATACGTGCATATATTGCGGATGTGATAAACTAGCAATTTAGATTCAGGTATGATATAATTATGTGGAAAAGGAGGGATTTTTAAATGGCCATAAAGGTTAAAGATATTACAGGCGCGGCGCCTATTGAAATTAAGAGTACGCCCAAGGAATCGGACGGGTCGTTTAAGTTTATGCTTGTCAGCAATATCGAAGAGAAAGATTTGCAGAATAAGCTGGGATCCCTTATGGACGAGATTACGGCACAGGGTGAGAGAATCGCTAAGCATATGGATGTCACCGATATGAAGAAATACCGTTCACTCGTCAAGGAATTTATGAATGAGGTAGTTACCCATTCCCATGAATTTTCAAGAGAGAATTTTCTTGACAGAAGAGGCAGACACAGGGTTTACGGCATAGTAAGGCTGGTGGATAAGAATCTTGATGATCTTGCCAGGGAGCTTGTCAAGGACGAGAAGGACAACCTTACGATTCTTAATAAAGTAGGCGAGATTCAGGGACTGCTCTTAGATATAGTGGCGTAGTGCCGGAACAAGGGAGGATACAGCTATGTCAGCATATGATAGAATTATAGGACATGAGAATATAATCGCACAGCTTAAGAATGCGATAACTAACAATAAAGTCAACCATGCATATATTTTTGACGGAGATGACGGTTCCGGCAAAAAGATGGTTGCCAAGGCCTTTGCCGAGGCTCTTCTTTGTGAAAAGGGAGGTGCCGAAGGCTGCGGAGAGTGTCATTTCTGTAAGCAGACAGAATCCGGGAACAATCCCGACCTCATATGGGTGCGGCATGAGAAACCGGGCAGCATCGGTGTTGATGATGTGAGAACCGGTCTTGTGGAAGATATACAGATTAAGCCGTATAACGGCAGATATAAAGTATATATCATCGACGAAGCCGAGAAAATGACAGTCCAGGCGCAGAATGCGATTCTTAAGACCATTGAGGAACCGCCGGCATACAGTGTTATCATTTTTCTTACGAATAATGATGAGATTTTTCTGCCGACGATCATATCAAGATGTATTATTTTTAAGTTCAGACCGTTAAGGGACAGCGTTGTGGCGGACTATCTCATGCGTGAGCATAAGCTTCCGGAATATGAAGCGAGAATGTGTGCTTCGTATGCACAGGGAAAGATTGGTCGTGCGGTTTCGCTTGTAAAATCGGACGTATTTGATAAGATAAGGGATGAAGCCCTCAAAATAGCCAAGAATATACACACATACAGTAATCCGGACATTCTTGACGCGGTTAAGCGTGCCGGAGAATACAAGGATGACATAAAGGACTATATTGATGTTATCGAGATGTGGTTTAGGGACGTCCTGCTTTTTAAAGTGACCAAGGATGCCAATAATCTGGTGTTTATGGATGATATTAATTATATAAGAAAGCAGGCAAGCAAGAGTTCCTATGAAGGACTGGAGAATATCCTGCGCGGATGTGAGACAGCCAAGCAGAGACTTGATGCCAATGTTAATTTTGATTTGGCAATCGAGCTTATGCTGTTAAATATTAAGGAGAATTGACATGATTAAAGTTATAGGCGTCAGATTCAGACAGGCCGGAAAAGTATATTTTTTTGACCCGATGAATATGAAAATAGAAAAGGGACAGCACGTTATCGTTGAGACAGCAAGAGGTGTGGAATACGGTAATGTTGTTCTTGGAATAAGAGAAGTCGAAGATGATAAAGTGGTACTTCCGCTGAAACCGGTTATCCGTATTGCTACGGCCGAGGATGATAAGAAAGAGGAGGCCAACCGTAAGAAAGAGAAAGAAGCATACAAGATATGTCTTGAGAAAATAGCCAAGCATAAGCTTGAGATGAAGCTTATAGATGTTGAGTATACATTTGATAACAATAAAGTGCTCTTTTACTTCACGGCGGACGGAAGAATTGACTTCCGTGAACTGGTAAAAGACCTGGCAGCTGTGTTCAGAACCAGAATAGAACTTCGCCAGATAGGCGTGCGTGATGAGACCAAAATACGTGGCGGAATCGGAATATGCGGCAGAGTTTTGTGCTGTCAGTCGTATCTGTCGGAATTTATACCGGTGTCAATTAAGATGGCTAAGGAACAGAATCTTTCGCTTAATCCGGCCAAGATATCGGGAATGTGCGGCAGGCTTATGTGCTGCCTTAAGAATGAACAGGATACCTATGAATATCTTAACAGCAGACTCCCGGATGTCGGGGATAAAGTGTCCACTAAGGACGGAATGACCGGAGAAGTATACAGCGTCAATGTCCTGAGACAGAAGATCAAAATTATTGTCACACTGGAAAATGGCGAGAAAGATATCAAAGAATATAAGGTTGATGAAATTAAATTCAAACCTAAAAAGCGTCGTAACAACAGTTACAAGGAAGATATGGCAGATGCCGAGATCCGTGCGCTTGAAGAACTTGAACGTAAGGAAGGAAAATCCAAGTTAGATGACAATTAAGCTGAATCAGGGTGAGCGACTTGATGATCTGCAAAGAAACGGATACAGAATAATACAGAACACAGATATTTTCTGCTTTGGAATGGATGCGGTTTTATTAAGTGCGTTTGCCACAGTGAGGCAGGACGATAAGGTTCTTGATCTCGGATGCGGAAACGGAATCATACCGATTCTGATGAAAGCACGCAATGATCAGATTACCGGACTGCATTTTACGGGACTGGAGATACAGGATATTAATGTTGACATGGCCCGTAGAAGTGTGGAATTGAATAAGATTGAGGCAGATGTCGATATTGTGCATGGTGATATAAAGGAAGCTTCCCGACTGTTTGGTGGGGCTTCTTTTGATGTTGTCACAACTAATCCGCCATATATGAATGAGAACCACGGGCTCAAGAATCCGGAGAGTCATAAGGCAATCGCGCGTCATGAAATATTATGCACTTTGGAAGATGTTATAAGGGAGGCCGCCAAAGTCCTGAAACCGTCGGGACGTTTTTATATGGTGCACAGGCCGCATCGTCTCACGGAGATAATAATGCTCATGAAACAATACCGGATAGAACCCAAACGTATGCGCATGGTGCATCCGTATGCGGATAAGGATGCCAACATGGTACTTATAGAGGGAATCCGCGGAGGACGGCCGATGCTTAAAGCAGAAAGCCCGTTAATCGTATATACATCGCCCGGTGTTTATACGGATGAATTACTTAATGTATATAACTCGTAGACCGGAGGTTTGATTTTGGATATTAAAAATAAAGAAACCGGAGAGCTTTTTCTGTGTGCAACACCGATAGGCAATCTTGAAGATATGCCGGTGCGTGCGGTCAGAATTATGAAAGAAGCTGATTTGATAGCGGCGGAAGATACACGGAACAGCATAAAGCTTATAAATCATTTTGAGATTGATACGCCGATGACAAGCTATCATGAATATAATAAAGTTGATAAAGCTAAAGTTCTTGTTGATAAAATGCTTGCCGGACAGACTGTAGCGTTGATAACCGATGCCGGAACACCGGGAATATCCGATCCGGGTGAAGAACTTGTAAGACAGGCGGTTCAGGCCGGAATTAACGTAACGTCCGTTCCGGGACCGGCAGCATGTATCAATGCATTGATCATTTCGGGGCTTCCGACGAGAAGATTTGTTTTTGAAGCTTTTCTTCCGTCAGATAAGAAAGAACGTGCCGCAGTTCTTGAGGAACTTTCGCATGAAACACGCACCATGATCATATATGAGGCACCGCACAGACTGTGCAGGACGCTTGCCGAACTGGCAGAGATTCTCGGAGGTGACAGACAGATTGCGGTGTGCAAGGAACTTACCAAGCGCCATGAGACTGTGTACCGTTCAGACATCAAGGGTGCAGTCGACTATTATAATGCAAATGAACCGCGTGGGGAATACGTACTCGTAATTGCAGGGCTTAACCGGGAGGATATTATCCGCGATAAACAGGATGCTTGGAAGGAAATGCCTTTAGAGGAGCACCTTAAGCATTATGAGTCACAAGGGATAGAAAGGCGGGAAGCAATCAAGCTTGTTGCGAAGGACAGAGGGGTTCCCAAAAGAGAAATCTATAACATGACATTAAATTTTCCTAAATAAAATTAATAAAATATAAATTGCGCTGCCGCTATTGACTTTAAGATGCGGCAGCGTTATTTTATTTTTACATTCGAATTTGCAACGGCGGTTTCACCGCATTCTTTTTATCAATTATCAGTACAGTTCGAATCAGCAACCCAGATAATATCATTGTGACAAGGAAGGTGGTTAATAATTACGTTAAGAAAAAACAGACAGAAAGACATTTCCGCAGACATGTTGGAAAAAGTGGTAAAGGCATCAGGAGATGAATGTGTTACAGGCTATGTACGGTTCAGACGTATTAAGAAGTGTGAAGGATACGGCAAAGCGAAAAAGAGAGCAGCAAGACATTTATCGAAGATTAAAGGAGGAAGATTACTTGACGGCAGATATTATGCTGCAGTTGTGAGATTCAGGCTTGTGGTTTACCTGATTCCTCTGCTGGCATTGTTTGTCGCAGGGATTATGATCGTCCGCAGGCAGTCAGACGTGAGGGCGATGGAAATACGTCCGGCCGAGACTGCCGTAATTGAACCTGATGAGACGATTCCCGACATGAATATGGAGAGTATGTATGCAGGGCTGTATATAAGTGTTCCCGGTTTTTCGGATATGACCTGGGATGATGGCGGACATGGCATGACTGTGTACAATCCGGAGAAAAATGAGTGTGTTATGAGATACATTGTCGAAGCCTCCGGAAAGAAAATTGCCGAGAGTAAAGAGCTTATGCCCGGAGAAGGTGAAAAACTCGATTTTATGGAACGGCTTGAGAAGGGAATTTATGAGTTGGACATTATAGCGTTGTCCCACTCGGTTTATGATGATACACCGTTTAATTCAGTGTATCAGCAGATTACATTAACAGTTTATTAGGAGGAACAGCATGATAAAGAGAATTTTAACAGGAGTACTTGCATTGGTGTTGATCATGTCGGTCAGCGAGGCGGCATATGCGGCCAATATCACAACGGATGGAGGAACGGCTTCGGTGCCGGTAACGTATACCGTGGACAATTCAGCATTTGAGATTACGATTCCGGCGGTTATAAGACCGTCCGACAGGGCTACATCATTTAAGGTAGGGGCGGAACTGGTAAACATACGTCCGGATGAATACATAGAAGTAAGTATTTCATCGGGTTGTGACAGCAGGTCAATGGTAGTCATGAAGAGGCAGAATGTTCCGGCAGGGAAAACGGTATCCACACTTGAGACCAGGTTTAGTGCCGGAGGTAATCCTATAGGCAGTAACGGATATATTGTCGGACATTTTGAAGACGGAAGCAATATAGTCAACAGTATCGGTGACATAAGCATGAGTGCGGTAAATGCCAATGACAAGACAGAGGCCGGAGATTATCTTGCCACAATTGAGTTTAAGGTGGATTTGAAGAAAAAATGATTAAAAAAATAGTACAAATTATTGCTGCAGCTGCACTGGTGCTGTTGATGCCGGTGCAGGCTGCTGCGGCAGCTTACTGGAGCGGCAGCAGTGTATACTATCCGGATAAGCAGGGCGTAAGCTGGGGCATAACATCGGACAAAATCACGAAAATTACATCTCCCGGCCGTGTATACAGCGTTTCCGATATAGACAGATATTCTGCTTATATGACCAACGAGGAAGAGAGGGTCGGTAATTCAATAGAGGACAGTTTCTATTGGTATAATCAGTCAAGACTTGCGTATGTTAAACTTTTTAAGGTCAACGCCGGCAGTGAGATTTCATTTGTGTTCAGTAAGGAATTTTATGTGTACTGCGCAGAATTTGACCGGACATTTCATATGCTTGAAGACGGTGACTGGATGGCAACCGGAGATAAGCGCAGGCTCAGCTCAAAGACGGCATGGATCATGGTTGTGTTCAGGCAGGTTAACGGTGATACTTCATTGGGAGGAGGTGTGGATACCAAAGTGGATGCGGTATCGATTAAGAATTCAGAAGCGGCATATGTTGTGTTTGAACCATTTAAATATAATTTTAAACTTAACGGCGGTAAACAAAACGGAAGTGCCACAGATTATACAAAGCAGAGGCTTGGCGTCAATTCAATATTACTGGATACGCCGTCACGACCGGGGTACAAATTTGCAGGATGGAAGGCGGACAGTGGCAAAATATACCGGAATTATCTTCCTGCCGAATATGACAAGGGTATTTTTAAAGATACCACGTTTACGGCGCAATGGACGGAAATAACGGCGGCGGACATCAGCCTTGATAAAGAGTATGCAATTATGGAGCAGAACTGTGGTGACACATTGAAACTTACGGCTAAGATATCACCGTCAGATGCACTGGATAAGCGGATAACATGGACGTCATCCAATCCGGAAACGGCATCGGTTGACGCAGACGGACTGGTAACGGCCGGAGTAACGGGCGAAGCGGTGATAACTGCGGTGGCAGGAAACGCAAAAACGGAATGCCATATATATGTTATGGGTTTTGAGGTCAGTGTCCCGGCAAGCTGTGAGATCAATAAGAAATATCCTATTAAGGTAAATGTATATAACAACGGCATGGATGGGATGGCGGGCCGGAAGAGAGTTATCGTTGACACGGAGCAGAATGTGTCGGTCACACGCGTAGGAGATGAAGCGGTCAGATATAATGTGTCGGCCGAGGTGAGTAAAACTGGAAACGGCAATTTCCTAAAACTTGCCGAAGGTTCGTACCTGGCAGATACCACGGATTCAGCGACAATATATTATCGCCTGGTTCCGGATGATGATATTAACCGGCCAGGCGACTATAAAGGCAATGTTAATTTTAGCGTGCTTATTGATTAAGCAAAAAGCAGGGCAAGAGATACAACAAGCTGAACAATCGAAAATCTGAATACGACCTGTGTATCGGACCAGCCTTTGCTTTTACGCATATGGTCATGGATAGGTGTTCTTGTATTTGCAAGAATCTTAATCTTAAAGAAACGTAACAGGAACACCTTGACAAGGCCCAGGCCGCCATCAACAATAAGCACGATTGCGGCAGGAATGAATAAGAAAGGACTTCCTGTCTTAAGTATGGCTATTGCCATGAAAAATCCTATAGCACGCGAACCGGCATCACCCATAAGGAGGCGGCTCGGTGAGGCATTGAACCAGAGATATCCGAGGAGACATACGGCAAAGAGAAGTATCATATGCTTGACAGAAGCATCGATTCCCTTAATCTGGCAGATTCCGTAGATTGTCATCATTGATATAATTGAAAGAGTTCCGCAAAGTCCGTCAACGCCATCGGAACAGTTGGTTACATTAATGCTGGCCCATATAAGTACAACAGCGAGTATGATGAAAGGAACCGTAGGCATGGTGAAACTTAATGCGTCGGAATAAAATAACTGGATATGTGTACCATTATAATTAACGTATGTTATTGCACAAATCACTGCGAGGACAAGGTCGATGATTGCCTTCTTATATTCACCCCATGGTGAATTGGCCCTGTCATCAAGGTATCCGCTTAACATTGAAGCAACTACAAGAATGAGGTATATAAGCATCTCATTGGAGTATGGTATGAAGAGAAAAGAACATATTGCAAATACAAGCACAAAGATGATGCCGGCGCCTCTTGGTTTACCTTCGGATTTCTTACCGTTAATGGCAAATGCGCGGCCCTGGTCTCTCGGAAGAATATTCTTACACAGACTGATGATAACGCATGTTGCGGTGAATGCAATTATAATGCTGATAAAAGTAATTTCGTTTATGTAGGATGAGTCGATTAATTTGAATAACATAAATAAATGACCTTTCTGAGTTGATTGAAGTTCAAAAACCTCTATCGAGATTATAGCACATCATGGTGGAAATATGCAAAAAAATATGGTATAATTTACACATTAAATTTGATGTGCGGTTTCGGCATATCAATCAGGAGGTATTATGGCGAAAGACAGAGTTTTTATAACGGAAGGAGACCGTTATCTGTTTGGTATGGGTACTCATTATGAGATATATGAGAAGCTTGGAGCGCATAAAGCCAGCGCCGATGACGGAACGAAAGGCATATATTTTGCGGTATGGGCGCCGAATGCTAAAGATGTGTATGTAGTAGGAAGCTTTAATAACTGGAATGAGGACGGTTATTGCATGAAGAGACTCGGCAGCTCCGGGATATATGAGCTGTTTACGGACAAGGCAGAGCTCGGCGACCAGTATAAGTTCTTAATTATCACACAGGATGGAAGCAGACTTTATAAGGCGGATCCTTATGCTAACTATGCGCAGGTCAGACCGGAGACAGCGTCGATAGTTACGGATTTGAACGGATACGTGTGGAAGGATGATAAATGGAGAAACCGCCATACCAGGCATGAGGCATGGAAGGAACCGATGGCCATATATGAAGTACATCCGGGTTCATGGAAGAAGAAGGATGACGGAACAGAGGACGGATTTCTTAATTACAGGGAGCTTGCACATGAACTTGCAGAATATGTAAAGCATATGGGATATACCCATATCGAGCTGATGGGAATAGCGGAATATCCATTTGATGGCTCGTGGGGATATCAGGTAACCGGATATTATGCTCCGACATCCAGATATGGTACTCCGGAGGACTTTATGTATTTTGTGGATTATATGCACCGCAAAGGAATTGGGATAATTCTTGACTGGGTACCGGCACATTTCCCTAAAGATGCACACGGTCTTGCTCTTTTTGACGGAACATGTGCATATGAATATGCGGATCCGAGAAAGGGAGAACATCCTGACTGGGGCACAAAGGTATTTGATTACGGCAAGCATGAGGTGTCGAACTTTCTCATAGCCAATGCGCTTTTCTGGGTAGAGAAATTCCATGTGGATGGATTAAGGGTTGATGCGGTGGCATCAATGCTTTATCTTGATTACGGGAGAGAGAATGGCAACTGGGTTCCGAATAAATACGGCGGTAACGGTAATCTCGAGGCGATGGAATTTTTCAGACATCTTAACAGTATAATGTCAATCCGTAATCCGGGTGCGGTTACTATTGCAGAAGAATCGACAGCATGGCCGGGAATAACGGCAGGACCGGACAAAGGCGGGTTGGGATTTACGTTTAAATGGAATATGGGATGGATGCATGATTTTCTTGAATATATGAAACTGGATCCGTTATTCCGTAAGAATAATCATAATAGACTGACATTTGGCATGACATATGCTCACAGTGAGAATTACATACTTGTGCTTTCGCATGATGAGGTTGTGCATCTCAAATGTTCTATGATTAACAAAATGCCCGGACTGTATGATGATAAATTTGCGAATCTTAAAGTAGGATATACGTATATGATGGGACATCCTGGCAAAAAGCTTTTGTTCATGGGACAGGATTTTGCACAGTTGTCAGAGTGGAGCGAGAAGAAATCGCTTGACTGGCATCTTCTTAATGAGCCGCAGCATAAAGCTATGCAGGAATATGTAAGGGCATTGCTGGGAATATACGGAAGATATAAAGCATGTAGTGAACTTGACCAGTATCCGGAAGGATTTGAATGGATTAATCCTAACGATGCTGACAGGAGCATTTACAGCTTTATAAGAAAATCACCGAGCGGAAGGGACAGCTTGTTGTTTGTGTGCAATTTTACACCTGTGGAGAGGGCAGACTACAGAGTAGGAGTGCCTTGCCGCGGAAAATATACACTTTTATTAAATGAAAAGTGCGGGTCAGGTGAAATATATGATGCGGTTAAATCCGAATGTGACGGACGGGAATACTCGATTGGCTTCAAATTGCCGGCATACGGAACAGCCATAATTAAATTTAATATGAAAAAGTAATGTAAAGTGGTATTTAAGCCGAAATATACCTGTGTATGGAGATGGTTCTGTACACAGGTATTTTTTATCGGACATTGGGAGAATGATATGAGAATAGACGGCGTATCTACTAATCAATATAATACGGATTCGGTTAAAGAAGGCGGAGGTAAGGCGATGCAGGCATCATCTATAGCAGATATAGTTGCATTCGGAAGCAGTATGGACGGCATTCTTAAGAAGGACAGCCATAAGAGTTCGCTTCTTGACGGTACGGACGGTTCATCCGAGGCAGTTAAGCAGCAGGCGCAGGCATTAAGAACCGGTCTGAAAGCTATATTCAATAAGATGGATACCGGAAAAGCAATGTCGTTAGATGAAGATGGAATTGATATATACGACACTGAATCAGATAAGATAGTTACTGTTGTTGAACAGATTCAGATAAAGCTGGCAATGTACTGCGACGATTTCCGGGCGGGAATGGATATAGACGCCGCGGATATTAAGCAGGTGCTTGGCATGGGTGCCGCAATGTATAAGATTGCGGAAGTATTGCAGTCCAAGGGAGTAACGCCGACCAGACAGAATGTTTCGGATGCATATAACGCATTTGAGATGGCATCGGATATCAGTAAACCGGACAGCCGAACCAAGGCGTATCTTTTGCAGAATGATATGAAGTTTACAATCAGTAATATATATGTAGCCGAAAATGCGGGATATATCTGCAATGAAGGTGTAATATCAGATAGTGAATGGAAACAGCTTATGCCGCAGGTAGGCAGGATAATAGAAGAAGCCGGATATGAAGCGGATGATGATATGCTTGGCCGGTGCCGCTGGATGCTTGATAATGACATTGAAGTCAATAAGGAAAATCTGGACAAATTGACAATACTTGACAATATGCAGGATGAAATGACGCCGGATAAACTTATCGACCATATTGCAGCAGCCATGATAGAAGGAATTAAAGCAAAAGATGCATTTATAACCGGTGAGAACCAGCCGTGGGAGAATGCTGCGGAAGCGGTAAAGACAGTTAAGAATATGACTGCCGGAAATATAATGGCGCTTGTTCACAGTGATATGAGTTACACGTTGGATTCATTAAAATCAATAGAAACAGATGGCAATGAAGAAAAAAACGTATCGGGTGACAGAAAATATCTTAAATCATACCGTGAACTTATGGAAATAAGATTGATGATGACAATTGAAGCCGCCCATACCATGGAGAAGAACGGAATATCCGTAAATACGACAGATATTTCAGAGCTTGTTGACAAGCTGAGAGAGTATGAGACGGCCGGACTGAATTCAGGACTGAAACCGGGCGGACAGACCGTTACAGTATCAGAGACGATACAGATAAATGCCGCAATGTTAGAAATAGAGAACCTTAAGAATGCCCCGGCAGCGGTTATCGGCAGCGTTACACAATCCGAAGAGGTACCATCTGTAAGAAACATGTCGTATCATGCTATCACTGTAACCGCAAAGCTTCAGGCTGCAGGGGAGGCATATGAGGCCCTGAGCACAGAAGTAAGATCGGATCTCGGGGACAGTGTATCCAAGGCAGTTAAGGCAAGCGCTTCAGATCTTTTGTCGGATATGGGATATGAAGATAACGAAGAAGGCCGCAGAGCCGTTAGAATCCTTGCCTATAATGAAATGGACATTACGCCGGAGAATGTCGATAAAATAAAGAACATCGATCATTCGGTGAATGAATTATTCCACAATATGAAACCGGGCAAGGTGCTGCAGATGATACGTGACGGAGTGAATCCGCTGGAAACGGATGTCACCGAACTTAACGATTATTTTATTAATGATCTTACGGACAGCCGTAAAATAGAAAAATACAGCGAGTTTCTGTGCAGACTTGAACGCCAGGGCGGAATAGATGCGGCTGAACGGGAGAAATTCATAGGAATTTACAGCCTGATAAATACCTTTGAAAAAGACGGAATGAATGCGTTGGGAGCCCTTGTTAATCAGGGACTGGAACTTAATATGGGAAATATTCTCACTGCATATATGACACGCAGGAATAACGATATGGATTACCGTATTTCAGATGATACCGAGCGTGTGGAGGTAAAAGATAAAGTAACATATTACAAAAATCTTTTTGGCAGTATCAATGGAAAAATAAAACCATCGGCGCTTGAGAATATGAAAGACAACATCGACGCAATGTCGGTTGAACAGTTTGTAAAAGACGCGGTAAATGATGTGACCGAAGGCGAAGACCCTGTATATACGGAGTATATGAAGATGGCAGAAGACGCAGCGGACATGGATGAGCGGGTTCTGAAATTTATTACAGATAATGATATTCCGGATACATACAATAATATTTTCGCAGCCAATACAATAATTACGGCCGGACAGACGCTTTACAAGGAATATTCGGACCGGACCAAACGTGATATAAGTGAAGTGGAACAGGAGATTTTCAATGCAATCGTCAATAAGGAAGATGCAGCGAAGGAATTTGACAGACTGGCACAGGAAAGTATGGAAACCGTTATTAAAGCTGTAGGGCAGAATAACAGCCATATTGATATGGAAACGATGAGAAACTGGGGCAATGGCATGAAACTTTTGGGAACGCTTGCGCACAGGAATGATTATCATATTCCATACCAAAACAGTGACGGTGTTGGAATCATTAATCTCAAAATATATGAGAACGGTGATGATTCGGGAATTTTTACAATAAAGCTTCATCAGACGGATAGTGGTGAAATAACAATCGAAGGAAGAATGGACAAAGATAATCTTGTGGCTCAGATCATGTGCTCGGATGAAAAAGACGTAGAGAATCTTGAAGAACAGAAAAACAATATAATTGACAGACTTAATCTGGCAGGAATTGACAATGCAAGAATTTACGTGAACAAAGCAGATGTACAGCCGCAGGGACGAAGCAGAGTGCTTGATAAAGTACCGACACAGCAAATATTCCGTGCTGCAAGAATTTTTATTGATGCAATTGCTAAGTAAAAGGCATAAATTGCCGATATAGAAAACAGATAAGTTTTGAACAGAAAGAAAGCGGTGACGTAATGAGAATAAATTGTAATATTTCAGCTCTTATAGCGAATAATTCACTTACCAAGGGTCAGACGGCTCTGGATAAATCAATAGAGAGACTTTCATCGGGTCTGAGAATTAATCATGCCAAGGATGATGCGGCAGGAATGGCAATAGCCAAGAAGATGCATACGCAGATTAAGGCTGTCGGCCAGGCAAGCAATAACTCTTCCGACGGAATATATGTAGTGCAGACTGCAGAAGGCGCACTCGGCGAAGTAGAGAATATGCTTCAGAGAGCAAGAGAACTTGCGGTTCAGGCTGCCGACGGTTCATATGGTGATGATGACAGAGAAGCTATCCAGAAAGAAATAGACCAGATCCTTAACGAAGTCGATAGAATTTCAACTGATACAGAATATAATACAATGCCTCTTCTTGACGGAACACTGAGCAGAAGATGCTACAGTGATATTAATGATGTATCCGTAATATCCACCACAAACAAGGTTGCGGCAGGAGATTACAAAATAAATGTTACGTCACCTGCAACAAGAGCAACAGCTACAATTAACAAATTTGCAGGAACCGTAACGGCAGATCAGGCGGGAAGCGTTAATATCAACGGAGCAGACATCACCATCAATGCCGGCGATACATTTGATGATATTTACGATAAAATCATTGCCGGATGTAATGTCGTAAATGTGGATGTCGATAATTCATCAGGAAATATAGATCTTACCAATAAGGCATATGGTGAGAAAAATGAGCTCACGGTTAAGTTCGATAGCGATAAGGTTGCAGCTCTTTTTGGAATGGCAAAGGAGACAACAAGTGCAGGCAAGGACTGTGAGGCATCCCTTGGAGACGGCTTTGCAGGAACAGCTTCATTGAGAACAGACGGTAAAGTTATCACAATCAAAGATGTTAATAATTTTGAAATGAAAGTCGAAGTACCGGGAGATACCACTTTTAATAACGGTAATGTCAAGGTTACGGATATCGGAATTATGTGTATACAGGCAGGCGCTAACGAAGGCGAGCAGATAGAAATAGATATTCCTAGAACAGATACGCATACCCTTGAGATTAATGATATCAATGTAAGTACGGCAAAGGGCGCCGAAATCGCGCTTGACAAGTTAGACAAGGCAATTTCACGGGTATCGGCAGTACGTTCCAAACTCGGCGCATACCAGAATCGTCTTGAAGCAACGGTTTCAAGTCTTGATGAGTATAATGTCAATATTACTTCTGCTCTTTCCGGAATTGAGGACTGTGATATGGCAGACGAGATGACGGAATATACGGCACAGAGTGTTATAGCGCAGGCGGCAACATCGGTACTTGCACAGGCTAATGAACGTCCGCAGACAATTTTACAGCTCTTACAGTAAACGGAGGAATGTTAATTGACAGGCGAAGAACGTAAGGAATACGGAATGAAGGTTACGCAGGCAGGCGGAAGCGGACTTGTGGTTATCACGTACGATATTATTGCAAAATACCTGGATGATGCAATGGCAGCATTAAATAAAAGTGATAATGCGGAATACCGCAGGTGTCTGGGACTTGCCAGAGCACTTCTGGCAGAACTCACCGGTGCACTTGATATGCAATACGAAGTATCAAAGAAACTGATGGCGCTTTATATTTTTATGAATAAAGTCATTGTCAGGGCAGATATTACCAAAGATGTCACGGAACTTGTCCGGATAAAGGAAATGCTTTCTAAATTGCGTGAAGCATTCGCCAAGGTCTGTGAGGAATGCCCGCAGGAGCCGGTGATGGATAATGTTGAGACCGTATATACCGGATATACTTATTCCAAAACAGCAATGAACGAAGAAATATATTCTAATACCAACAGAGGGTTTACAGTGTAGACCCTCTGTTTATTATTTCGCATTTGATAGTAAGATTGGCCTCTTTGGCCCGTTCTAACAGAAATTTATATCTTTTTTGTGCCGAATTTACCTGATATATGCAAGAATCAATTAAATCCGGGTCTGTTACATTTTCAAAAGACGAATATGCAGCGGCAAGAGCATTTTTGGTCTGCTCCAGTTCGGAAATCAGGTATTTTTCTTCATAAGTCATACAAGGCTTATCTTTTTTCATATTTCACTAATCCTTTCCATAATGTGAAAGTATTGTCAAAACACTATAAATATATTCAGAAATTACCCAAATTATGTAAAAAATATGTCATTTTCCACTTTTTTTAAAAAAAGCTAAAAAGCTATTGACTATGCTGAAAAAATGCGCTATCTTAGGCACTACACAAATCAACTTTGTGGTTCTGAATTCAGGATAATCTTTTTTCAAAACATTCGGAATTATCCCTTAAGCAATAACCGGTGGGAGGTGATGCTTATAATTAATTATTTTATAGGAATGATTGTCGGCAGTGCACTCGTATATGATCTGTTCTACCGAAAAATACCGAATTACCTGATATTAACAGGTATGGTCAATGGCTGGAATAAGATTTTTATCGAACAGGATGGCGTGATCAGAAAATGGGACAAGAAATTCGACGAGCCTAAGAGACTTAATGACATTGTGCAGAGGATAGCATCATCAGCCAATAAGATAGTTAATGAGTCGGTTCCGATTGCGGATACCAAGCTTGCCGACGGCTCAAGGGTTAATATTGTAATGAATCCCGTAGCGATAGATGGGCCGATCATTACTATTCGTAAGTTCTATAATACACCGCTGTCAATGGAGAAGATGATAGAAATAGGTTCTGTGTCGGAAGAAGCGGCCGGATTTCTTGCATCGCTTGTAAAGGCCAGATATAACATTTTCATAAGCGGCGGAACGGGGTCGGGTAAAACTACATTTCTCAATGCGCTGTCTTCATACATACCTGGTGGAGAACGGGTCATCACAATAGAAGATTCTGCCGAGCTTAAGCTTATGAATATAGATAATCTCGTGCGTCTGGAGGCCCGGAATGCCAATGTTGAAGGCCGGAATGTAGTTACCATAAGAGACCTCATAAAATCCGCATTAAGAATGCGCCCGGACAGAATTATTGTTGGTGAGGTACGTGGAAGTGAGGCATTGGATATGCTTCAGGCAATTATATGTACTATATAATAATTATATATATAACGTATATAAGGATGGAAAATATAGATTAGAGGGAGGGGCATAGGAACGATATGAACATTAAGTATAGGTTATTGTGTAAAAGGTTAATAGAGGAAAGGAAGAGAGTAGGTGTCATTCAATATTATAATGTACTGTTCATAATGGAGTTAGTGTCAGATAAAGACATATGGGCTTTAGAACAGTGGATGAATGGTATAAATAACATATATATGAAAGATATACATAATTGGTGTAGAATACATTTTGTTAAATATCACACTGTATTTGTTTACAGGAAAGAGTATCCGGTAAAAGCAAATATTTGGAATGGGTATTCATATATAAGGTGGCGGATGGAGCGGATGATGAATTTGGGATAAGATAAAATAGTGCTTGCATGAAAGGGAGCCTTAAAGCAGGGGATTCTTTTGAAAGTATGGATAGAACGAAGGACAAGGCTCTGCGCTATTC
>ULJB01027542.1_pt1 | contig 20260 bp, 16 predicted proteins | sample 1950771 | NCBI WGS metagenome assembly ULJB01 (sample SAMEA4835461, study PRJEB28245) | human gut metagenome | biome: gut microbiome; material: fecal sample | place: Denmark | collected 2008
CACAACGAATCGTTCTCGCTCATCAACAACATGGAGTTCCTGAACGACCGCTACGGCTCGCTGGCCCTGAGCTACGACATGAACGGCAAGCTCTTCAACCGCATCCCGCTGCTGAAGAAGCTGAAGTGGCGCGAAATGTTCCGCATCCGCGGCCTGTGGGGAACACTGACCGACAAGAACAACCCTTACAAGAGCCATGACCCGGACCTCTTCCTTTTCCCGACCCGCAACGGTGTGCCCACCAGCTACGTCATGGGCAAGACACCTTACGTGGAGGCCAGTGTGGGAATCTATAACATCTTCAAGCTGCTGCACATCGAATACGTGCGCCGCCTCACCTACACCGACATCCCCGGCGTGAAGAAGGATGGTATCCGCTTCATGATCATGATGATATTTTAAGAACATACAAACGTGCAACCACTGGCAGAAAGGCTTCGGCCCAAAACATTAGACGAATACATCGGCCAGAAACATCTGGTCGGCCCGGGAGCGGTGCTCCGCAAAATGATTGATTCAGGACACATTTCATCCTTCATTCTGTGGGGACCTCCGGGAGTGGGAAAAACGACGCTGGCACAAATCATCGCCAACAAGCTGGAAACGCCGTTCTACACGCTGAGCGCCGTGACCAGCGGCGTGAAGGACGTGCGCGACGTCATTGAGCGTGCCAAGAACAACCGGTTCTTTTCGCAAGCCAATCCCATCCTCTTCATCGACGAAATACATCGTTTCAGCAAGTCCCAGCAAGACTCTCTGCTGGGAGCCGTCGAACAGGGCATCGTGACACTGATCGGCGCCACAACGGAAAACCCTTCGTTCGAAGTGATCCGCCCCCTGCTGTCACGCTGCCAGATCTATGTTCTCAAACCTCTCGAAAAAGACGACCTGCTGGAACTGCTCCAGCGGGCGCTGACCACCGACCACATCCTGCGCGAACGCCACATCGAAGTGAAGGAAACCACCGCCATGCTGCGTTACAGCGGAGGCGATGCCCGCAAGCTGCTCAACATACTGGAGCTGGTTGTCGAATCGGAAACGGGCGACACCGTCGTCATCACCGACGACATGGTGACCGAACGCCTGCAACAGAACCCGCTGGCCTACGACAAGGACGGCGAGATGCACTACGACATTATCTCCGCCTTCATCAAGTCCATCCGCGGCAGCGACCCCGACGGTGCCATCTACTGGCTGGCCCGCATGGTGGAAGGCGGCGAAGACCCGGCCTTCATCGCCCGCCGCCTGGTGATATCCGCGTCGGAAGACATCGGGCTGGCCAATCCCAACGCCCTGCTGCTGGCCAACGCCTGCTTCGATGCCGTGATGAAGGTAGGCTGGCCCGAAGGCCGCATCCCCCTGGCCGAAACGACCATCTACCTGGCCACCAGCCCCAAGAGCAACTCGGCTTACATGGCCATAAACGACGCGCTGGAACTGGTCCGACAGACCGGCAACCTTCCCGTCCCCCTTCATCTGCGCAATGCCCCCACCAAGCTGATGAAGCAACTGGGCTACGGAGAAAACTACAAGTATGCCCACGACTACCCGGGCCACTTCGTCCGCCAGCAGTTCCTTCCCGACGAACTGAAAGACCACAGCATCTGGCATCCGCAGGAGAATGCGGCCGAAGCCAAACACAAGGAACGGATGCAGGCGTTGTGGGGAAAAGAACGGTTTAATTAAATATAAAATATCAAATATAAAATATTAAATATATGGGGGAAAAAGTATATATACTGAATGACAAATCTGTTTTGTTTGCTATAAGGATTATCAAATTATACAAATATTTAAAGGAAGACAAGGACGAACAAGTCATGAGCAAACAACTTTTACGGAGCGGTACTTCAATAGGCGCCAACATCAGTGAGTCTGTTTATGCAGAATCTTCCTCTGACTATATACATAAACTTGCTATAGCCCAAAAAGAATGCTCAGAAACATTATATTGGTTACAAATTCTAAAACAGACCGATTATCTGACCGAGAAACAATTTCTATCTATAGATAATGATTGTAGAGAACTTATCAAGCTACTAACCGCAACCATACTTACAATGAAGAAAAAAAATAATATTTGATATTTGATATTTAATATTTGAATGACATGAAAATTGTAGCGCTCGACGGCTATGCCGCCAATCCCGGAGACCTCTCCTGGGACGAAATGAAGAAGTTGGGCGAATGTGTCGTCTATGACCGTACCGCCCCCGCAGAAGTAGTGGAACGCGCCGAAGGTGCCGACGTACTTCTCACCAACAAAGTGGTCATTACAGCCGAACACATGGCCGCCCTGCCCCAACTGAAATACATCGGTGTGATGGCTACCGGATACAACATCGTAGATACTGCTGCCGCCAAAGAACGTGGCATCACCGTGACCAACATTCCCGCCTACAGTACCGACTCCGTGGCCCAAATGGTCTTTCCCCACCTGCTGAACATTGCCCAACAGGTGCAGCACCACTCCGAAGAAGTACACAAAGGCCGCTGGACCAACAGTCCCGACTTCTGCTTCTGGGACACACCGCTCATCGAACTGGCCGGCAAGAAGATGGGTATCGTCGGCCTGGGCAACACCGGCATGAGAACCGCACGCATCGCCATCAGCTTCGGCATGGAGGTGTGTGCCTATACCTCCAAATCGCACTTCCAGCTGCCACCCGAAATCAAGAAAATGGAACTGGACGAACTGTTTGCCGAATGCGACGTCGTCAGCCTGCACTGCCCCCTCACCGAGCAGACCCGTGAGATGGTCAATGCCCGCCGTCTCAGTCTGATGAAACCTACCGCCATCCTCATCAACACAGGACGCGGCCCGCTGGTCAACGAGCAGGACCTGGCCGACGCCCTGAACAGCGGACGCATCTATGCCGCCGGTGTCGATGTCCTCTCACAAGAGCCTCCCCGCGCCGACAACCCGCTGCTCACGGCCCGTAACTGCTACATCACTCCCCACATCGCCTGGGCCAGCACAGCTGCCCGCGAACGTCTGATGCAGATTGCCCTGGACAACCTGAAAGCCTATCAGGAAGGCAAGCCCATCCACGTGGTGAACAAATAAACCGTCGAACCGACAGGCATCAAACAACAATCCCTGGCATCCTTTCATCAAAGATGCCGGGGATTGTCATTCTTATAAAGAAGCAAGCCTTCGGCTACCAGGCCCAGTCTGCTTCATTCCAAGTGCTCTCCACACTGTTCTCCACATCATCGGGCAGGTTGCAGAAGAAATCAAGGCCTGTGTTCTTCTCCAGGTCGTCGATGCTGAGGGCATAGGTTTTCATCACGTCCGAAGGGGCAAAGTTGTCGTACTCGTAGCCATAGTCATCGCGATGCTCCATCCAGAAACCGATGGCATGATATTCATTCCCCTTTTCCGCCAGGATGGCCATGTAATAATACTTGGGGCAGGCCAGTCCCTTCTTGGTAAAACCATTGGCATCCGTCTGCGGCAAAACGCCGTCGTTTCCCTTACGGGTACCTGTAAAGTTCACCAACAGCTGGTCCACAGTTCCTCCCTTCGTGACATACAGCTTGGTATACCCTCCGGAACGGGCCCATTTCTGCACCAGAATTTCGAACGAAGCCCAGAATCCGCCATTGAACGAACTCATCTGCGGACTCATGTTGCTGTAATAGAATGTCTGTTCATTGGCTTCCTTCGAATACACCCGGTCTTCGGACGCACAGAGGTGGCCCTTATCGAAACCGTCACTCTTATGGTTGCTCTCTTCGGGGCACCAGCCTGTTGGTAACAAAGGATCTTCGGCCCAAGCATCCGAACGGCTCACATTCTTCTGTGAAGTAATCTCGTCAAAGCTGAAAGCTACCCATGCTGTATGTTTCTTATTTTCCACCCACTCATAGGCAAAATTCAAATACTCCTCATTTCCATAAGAAGCTATATGCTCGACATAATAATTATCGGGATTCAAGTGAGGCATTGAATAATCGGTCACAAAAGATTTTCCCTCTATCGGATCATTGGCATTGACATTCTGTATTTCTTGAGTAATATCAAGCTTGTATTCAATACCCACTCTATCACCATCTACAAAAGCAATACGTAACCTAAAGTAAGTACAAGAAGTAGGAAGAACATAGGAGCCCCAGTATATCTGACCTTCTTCTATCGAAACTGAATCATCCCACACCAAATTCCCATTAATATCTGGCATATCTGATAATTTGGCAACATTATCACATAAAGCAAAAATATAATTATTGCCAGACAATACATCATTCTTTCTGACGATAGGTGAAAAAGTATTTTTCAAATAGAGCTCTGCTTCAGAAGGACTAAAAATAAACGTAGAACTTCCTTCAATAGTTTGTTCTATATCGCTTATCTGCGGACGTATCACGGTATCAGCGACCTTATATTCCACTCCCACTTCATTGCCTTCAATGTAGGCAACTCTCATTTTAAGATATCGACAATCTTCATCGCTCGTATGCACAGCCCAATAAGTGACACCAGAGATAATAGGAACTGATACTCTCCAGTGTGACAATGTACTCCATTCAGGCATTTCATTCAGGTTGTGAACATCAGTCTGCACAAAGGTATATCCATTTCCTTGGAATTCCTTATCTTTTATAATTATGGCATCAGAAAAATGTTCGGCTTGCAGTATCCCACCATCAGTTATATTGTCATCATATCCCAACATTACTATTTTTAAAGATCCTTCTTCTGTTGTCTCAATAACAGGTTCCTCTGGTTCTTCAGGAATTATAGGTTCCTCTGGTATAGATGGTTCAGGTATTCCATTATTCCCATCAGAACAGGCTGTAAGACAAAGAGACAATAGAATAATCATCCATAATTTATTCATGTATCATATATTTAAGAAGTTAAAAAAAGAGGCTATCCAAGATAGCCTCTTCATTCAAAATCAAGCTATACCCAATCACTGAACAGCAACGGGGCCAGCAGTTTTTTCATAAGAATTCGATGCAGCATTATAAACAAACGACATCGCATAATTGCCGTCGCCTCGTCCACCATAAATCTTATAAATAACCATATAACTCATATCTGCTTCAGGCTCTGTCACTCGCTTAGGAAGAATAAGATTAATGATACCCCATTCCAAACGTTCATCCATCACAGCCTGCAATTCTTCATCGCTCATGGAAGCATAAGTTCCTTCAACATCATAATACTTCTTCCAAGTATTATATTTATTATTAATATTATTATATGCAGCAGAAGCACCAAAATAATACTCATCGTTGTCATTCAATGTGCTCTTATATGCCGGTTTATTAGCAATAACCCAATCCAATAATGTTTTATAATCGTCGGCTTCAAAAGTAATTTCAATACTACTTCCGACCAGACGATCAAGAACCCAATTGGTACCATCAAATGTCAACTCTGCTGTCATCGCAGTAAGTTTAACCTCATCAGTGTAGGGATCATAAGCATTCCATTTGTCGTCTTTATAACGATAAATAGCGGTTCGAGTCACTGTCGTACCATCACTATAGAATTTATAATCAATACTATATATTACATTATCCTTCGCATATGGAAATTTCTCTTTCAAGAAAATAGGAAGATAAAAATCTGGATTCATCCCACTATCAAAATTATCATATCGACCCGGTTCACCACTATTTGTACCCATCGAATCATAATCATCCTTCTGTAAAGTATAAGAAAAATCAGCTGTAAAGGCCTTCATATCACTCCTAATCCAGCCATCGCTTGTCTTCTCATAAATTCGGGACTGATTGGAATTACTACCCGTATACAATACATAAGTAATATTGACCGTCGTTCCAATTGCCTCATCAGCATATTTCGTAGCACAGAAAGATGTCAGATATCCATCGATATCCATATCCTCCTCAAAATTATTATATCTTCCTGGCTGACCATTTTCCGTCCCCATAGCATCATAGTCTGCTGTCACCAGCGTATAGCTAATATCAGCCTGATCCATGCCCTTAGTCACCTCGCCTGTAAGAACATTTGAAATTTTAGCGGATGAGGTTTTATCTGCATACGGATATAATTTCTTCATCATATCATTCATTGATGTCTGAAAAGCAGCAGCATCTTCAGACGCAATGACATAATCATTGCCATTCTTATCAACAATAAAATAGCCATTATCAGGATATGCTCCTGTGAAATCGCCCTCATATTGTGCAATCTCCTCCAAAGGATTGTCATCAAATCCTGGAAAATTATTCTCGTTATAATCGCAGCTTCCAAACATCAATGAAATAGCTGCAAACAAACTATATAAATAAATCTTTCTTGTCATAACTTTCTATTGTTAGGTTTAGAAATTAAACTTCAGTCTCACTGAATACGTACGTCCGAAGCCATAAATTACACGTTCAACATCTTCCCATGTACTACCATCCCACGCATCAGCGATGTATTCCTGATTGAAGAGATTATTGATATTTCCACTCAATGTTGCACGAACTTTACCAAAGTCAAAAGTATAACCGGCATTAAGATCAAATACATGATATGAAGGAACCTGCCAAGGCTTACCAACGATATATTCTTCACCAGGCATTGCATCACTTGCTTCGATATCATAATCAGCAAAAAGACGAGCTGCAAAATTCCAATCAAGACCAATACGCAAACCATCCATAGGACGTACAGTTACTCCCAAAGCAGCTGTAGTTTGAGCTGATCCACCAACATTCACATTATCCATGCGAATTTTATAACGATAATTTTCAGCTTGAGACATATCAGCGACCACATTTCCATTTGCTGCAGTAACCATCTGACCTTCAGAATTAAAATAGAATCCTGTAGCTAATCCATCCCAACGCCAATCACCCCAAGAGAACATACCATTAATACTCATCCAACGAGTAGGTCTCGCTTCAAAATCAACCTCGACACCCATATGTTTAGCATTCGCACCTGTCATATTCAAAGTGTAACGTTCACCATTCGTACCAGTAGAGCTGTCGTACAAACTCTTATCAATCCACTTCGTATAGTATGCATTCACATTGGCGGTGAAGACACTGCTACGGAATCCATAACCTAACTCAAATGACATGACTTTTTCATTCACAGCATCCGGGTTACGTTCATGTGAATTCTGTGAATTGATGAACGAAGTGTCAAACATAGGCGCACGACTAATATACCCAGCATTAAAGAATACATTATGATGTTCAGTCAAGTTATAGTTGGCACCACCTTTGATATTACCACCTAGATAATGTTTCTTGCTACTTTTAGCATGTGCCTCATCATAATAAAAACGATCATAACGCCAATAACTGGTATTTGATACACCGCCTGAAACGAAAGCACTTAATTTATCACGATTGTATTCCAACTGAGCGAATACCCCTTCTGACATTACAAAACCATCATAATCACGATAAACGACATCGCCTACCCCCAATTTTTGATTGACAAAATCAGGATTATTTGCAGCTGCATTATTCACCGCCAAAACATTACCACGGTTATAATCAACGTAATACTTTCCACTAAATAAGTCTGTTATTATATTTTGATGTAATCCTTTATAATAACGATAATCTATACCACCATAAAAATCAAAATACTCACCAATTTTAGTAGTATATGTAGATAATAACCCATACCATTCATGATTATTCATGGCCTTTGCCATTACCATTTTTGAACCGGAAGTACTACTTGCATTCAACTCATCAACAGCATCATAGTTGAAAGTACCATCTTCATGACGGAAATCCCAATTTAAGTTTCCATAGGATGCACCGTACCATTTATTACGATATTCAGAAGTTCCTGTACCACTATATCCGTTTCCTCTACCAATAGATGCATAAACTGCAGTACTCAAACTCGATTTATGATCTATCTGCCACAAATGGTTCAAAGAAATTTGAGGCTTATGATATGAGTTACGGCTAGAATTATAAACTTGACCTTTACGATAACCAAATGTCGCATTATATTTATAAGGACTATCGTCTCCCATAAATTGCTTCATTTGTTGCCATCCTTTAATATTCAGTGCATTGTTTGCATTTCGTTGATGATGCCATTGCGGAGCACCGAATGCAGACAAAGTTAATTGATGATTATCATTGAAACGTTTCGCTACACTTATAAAATAATTGTAACCTTCAGATTCTGTACCCTGAATGTATCCATCACGCCAGTCCTTTCCACCTAATAAAGTAAAAGCCCAACCATTTTTCGTCAAACCTGAAGAAACGCTGAATAAAATCTTATTGAAACCATCATTACCCATGGCATAAGAAATAAAACCTCCTTTCTTTGCATCAGTACTCTTAGTAATGATATTGATTGAACCACCTACAGCAGGAGAGGAAACTTTAGAAGCACCCAAACCGCGTTGAACCTGCATAGAACTAGTAACATCTGACAGCCCAGCCCAATTGGACCAATAAACCTTCTGGTTCTCCATACCATTCATAGGTACACCATTGATCATCATAGCAACGTTCTCGCTTTCAAAACCGCGGATACGTGTCTGAGCATCACCAAAACCACCACCATCTTTAGTCACGTACACACCAGGAGTAGATTTCAATACTTCCGGAAATTCTTGTGTACCAAGCTTTTCTTCAATGAACACAGGATTTACAGTTGACACTGCTACCGGAGTCTTACGAGCGACAGCAATAGATGAAGTAATCGTAACGTCTGCCAGCATCACCGCATCCGGCTGCATCTTGATGACGCCCAAATCTACGGAGGCTCCCTTCCGAGCAATTTTCTGCTTCAGGTCCTTGTAACCCACATACTTGAATACCAATGTCGCATTGGCAGCAACGCTTTGCTTGAAATAACCGTCCACGTCGGTCACGGAACCTTGTGAAGTACCTTCCACCATTACGGCAGCACCCACCAAAGGCTCGCCTGTTTCAGCATCAACAAGCTGGCCCTTTACTGTAGTGGTCTGGGCAAAGGCAGACACGCTGCATACAGCCATCACAGCAATTAACAGGAAATGAATTAGATTTCTTCTCATAATTCTGTTTTTAGTTAGTAGATAGTGTTAATTAAACATTAATTTTTGTTTCCTCGTGCAAAGATAATGAATATAATTCATATAAATATTACGAGGATACTACATTTTTTCAGAGTAGATAAGACTTTTTTCACAACAAGAAAAGACACGGAATATAAAAAGATTGAAGCTCGGGAAAAACAATATTTTCCCGAGCTTCAAAATTGAGATTTGCTGTCAATTCGAAACCTAAATCCGTCAATCGGCCATCAGTTTGCGATATCTCACGCGGGTAGGCTCTTCCTTGCCCAGCCGCTTCAGCTTGTTCTCTTCGTATTCCGAATAGGAACCTTCGAAGAAGAACACATTCGAATTGCCCTCAAAGGCCAGAATATGCGTACAGATACGGTCGAGGAACCAACGGTCGTGGCTGATGACCACGGCACAGCCAGCAAAGTCCTCAAGACCTTCCTCCAAGGCACGGAGGGTATTGACGTCGATGTCGTTGGTAGGCTCGTCGAGCAGCAGCACGTTACCCTCTTCCTTCAAGGCCATGGCCAGGTGCAGACGGTTGCGCTCACCGCCCGAGAGGACTCCACAAAGCTTCTCCTGGTCGGCACCCGAGAAGTTGAAACGGGAAAGATAGGCGCGGGCATTAATGTCACGTCCGCCCATACGAATCAGTTCGTTGCCCCCTGAAATGACCTGATAAACACTCTTGTTGGGATCGATATCCTTGTGCTGCTGGTCCACATAGGCCACCTTCACGGTCTCGCCCACCTCAAACTCACCCTTGTCGGGCTTCTCCAATCCCATAATCAGGCGGAACAATGTAGTCTTACCTGCACCGTTCGGCCCGATGATGCCCACGATGCCGTTGGGCGGAAGCATAAAGTTGAGGTCGTCGAAAAGCAACTTGTCACCATAAGCCTTGGCCACATGCTTGGCCTCGATGACCTTGTTGCCCAGACGCGGACCGTTGGGGATAAAGATTTCCAACTTTTCTTCCTTCTCCTTCACGTCTTCGTTCAGCAACTTGTCGTACGAGTTCAGACGGGCCTTTCCCTTGGCCTGACGGGCCTTGGGCGCCATGCGCACCCACTCCAACTCGCGCTCCAGCGTCTTGCGACGCTTGCTGGCCGTCTTTTCTTCCATCTCCATGCGCTTGGTTTTCTGTTCCAGCCAGCTGGAATAGTTGCCCTTCCAGGGAATACCCTCCCCACGGTCGAGCTCCAGAATCCATCCGGCCACATGGTCGAGGAAGTAGCGGTCGTGCGTCACGGCAATCACCGTACCCTCATACTGCTGCAAGTGCTGCTCCAGCCAGTCGATGGACTCGGCATCGAGGTGGTTGGTAGGCTCGTCCAGCAACAGGATGTCAGGCTTCTGCAACAGCAGGCGGCAGAGGGCTACACGGCGACGCTCACCTCCCGACAGATGCTCTACCGACTGGTCTTCGGGCGGACAACGCAAAGCATCCATGGCGCGCTCCAGCTTACTGTCCAGGTTCCACGCATCCGTCGCATCGATGATATCCTGCAATTCAGCCTGGCGGGCGAAGAGCTTCTCCATCTTGTCCGCATCCTCATAGTACTCAGGCAGGCCGAACTTCTGATTGATTTCTTCGTATTCGTTCAGCGCGTCCACGATGGGCTGAACGCCTTCCATTACTACTTCCTTCACGGTTTTCGTAGGATCCAGATAAGGTTCCTGCGCCAGATATCCCACCGAATACCCGGGTGAAAACACCACTTCGCCCTGATAGGATTTATCCAACCCGGCGATAATCTTCAGCAAGGTAGACTTACCCGAACCGTTCAGACCGATGATACCAATCTTCGCTCCATAAAAGAACGACAGATAGATATTCTTCAGCACCTGCTTGTTGTTCTGCTGAATGGTCTTGTTCAGACCTACCATTGAAAAAATAATTTTCTTATCGTCAACTGTTGCCATATAATATATATTAATAATGTAGATAATCTGGTATGAATGACGTACACAATCTGCAGGCACGATGCATACAACCTCCGAAGAGCTTTTCCACATCCTCCTGCAAACCTATGCGCAAAGATAAGAAAAAAAGCAAAAAACTTTGCAACTTCAAAAAAATTATCTATCTTTGCACCCGCTTAACGGCAATAAGGTTTGATTCGCTAGCTCAGCAGGTAGAGCACAACACTTTTAATGTTGGGGTCTTGGGTTCGAGCCCCAAGCGGATCACTCAAACAAAAAGCAAAACAACGAAAACCGCTGATAATCAATCATTATCGGCGGTTTTTCTTTTTATCCATACTGCAAATTGAAGCAGAATATGGCATCTAAAAGGAGGTGAAACAGGTGGACTTGAATTCCACTTAAGAACAAGTCCACCTACCTGGATTATATTTCACTAATTATTAGCGTTTTATATAAAGAACTCTTCCTAAAACATGTATTTCTACACCATCAAAAAAATGAAGAGCATAGTTCTTTTCAGGTGATTTTTCATGGCGTAAGTAATAAGGAAAATTCTCCTAAAATCACTAAAAATAGGTATTGATAAGGTAAAGTATGACCTGTAAATTTGCACCATCAAATAGGGACCATGTTCTTTATATGCAAATTTTAAAAGAAAACATACGGAGTTTTATATTGAAAGTAGCCAGACAGCAATTCGAGCAAAAAGGCTATTCCAAGACTTCCATGCGCGAAATAGCAGATTTAGCAGGAATTGGTGTCGGGAATATCTATAACTACTTCACGAACAAAGATGATTTGTTTCGTGAGGTGGTGCGTCCGGTTTTATACGCTTTGGAAGCTATGTTGCAAGAGCATCACGGCATACGGGGAGAGGATATTATGATGATGAGGTCGGAAGAATACCTGAAATCCTGTATAGACGAATATGTTTCGCTAATTGACAAACATAGCACATTGATGAAGATTCTGCTGTTTCATGCGCAAGGTTCTTCGTTGGAGAGCTTTCGCGAGAATTATACAGATCGTTCTACCGAATTGGTCAAAATCTGGTTCGCGTCCATGCGGCGGAAGCATCCTGAAATCAATACGGCAGTGTCTGATTTTATCATCCATTTGCATACGGTATGGATGTTCACGATGTTCGAGGAACTGTTGATGCACGCCATACCCCGACAGGAAATGGAGGCTATTTTACATGATTATATTTTGTTTGAAATTCAAGGTTGGAGGGCAATCATCAAGATATGAGATACAGACAGCTTAAATATAAAAAGACAGCTGCGTTAGAGCGGTTGGCAAGGAGGAAATCTTCATAGAGGTTTCCTCCTTTTTTTATGAACAAATCTGAATATCGTTCACTATTAAACACCTAAAGATATGAAACAGAAACATGAGTTTAAGAGCATCGTGGCGGAAACACTACTTATTCCGCTATACATGCGAGCAAAAGAAAGCCGTCGAGATAACCCCATTCTGAATGACAAGACTGCGGAACAGCTGGCGGACAATTTGGAATATGATTATTCCCAATTTGATGGAGCAAAACTGAGTGAAGTGGGATGTGTGGTGCGAGGATGGTATTTTGACCGTGCCGTACAGCAGTTTATCGAAACGCATCCAAATCCGGTCGTGGTGAATGTGGGTTGTGGGCTGGATACCCGTTTCCAGCGTATCGGAAACGGAAAGACTATCTTTTATGATATGGATCTGCCGGAAGTCATTGCGTTGCGCCGGAAACTGATACCTGAACAGCTGGGTAATATCTATATCGCTGCGTCCTTGCTGGAAACCGACTGGATGGACAATCTCTGTCGGAAACATCCCAATGCGGAATTTATTTTTATTGTGGAAGGAGTGCTGATGTATTTTTATGAAAAGCAGGTAAAAGCCTTCCTGCATGCCGTGGCAAGCCGTTTCGAGGGAGGCGAACTGTGGTTTGACGTATGCGGTACGATAATGAGCCGGCACGGGGTAAAGCCAGACTCGCTTCGCAAGCATAAGGCTCAAATCCGCTTCGGACTGAGTGACGGGCGTTTGGTCGAACAATGGGAACCAACTTTGCAACTTATTGAGCAAGCCAATTATATGAAGTTTTTCCGTTCACGCTGGGGATTTTTCTTTGGTTATGTGCTGGGACAGATACCCTGGTTATGTTTTAAATTCAGTTCAATGTTGGGATATAAAATAGCATAAATAGAATCTACCAGTTCATTAAAAGGAAATCTTGTCTATTGTCTGCAGGACTTGATGAAGTGAAAGTAGATAAAAAAGAAAAAGAATATATGTATAGTTACGAGAAAACAATATAATAATGGGAACTTTAAAAAAATTACAGGGTTATATGGGACAGCGACGGATTCTCTTTCCTTTGTCCCTCATTCTGTCGGCACTTAGTGCGTTGGCAGGATTGGTGCCGTACATATTGATATGGCTTATTGTAAAAGAATTACTTGTACCGGATACCGTCGGCGATACGGACATGATGGTTTATGCCTGGTGGGCAGCTGGTCTGGCCATAGGAAGCGTTGTGCTTTACTTTGTTGCATTGATGGCTTCACATCTGGCTGCTTTCCGTGTGGAAAGCAATATCCGACGTGATGCGATGGAACGTGTAGTGGCTATGCCGCTTGGTTTTTTTGATCAAAATACATCCGGACGAATCCGTAAGATTATTGATGACAATGCCAGCATTACACATACTTTTCTGGCTCACCAGTTGCCTGATCTGGCAGCTACGGTATTGATGCCTCTGTTGACTACGGTGCTTATTTTCGTTTTTGACTGGCAGTTGGGATTGGCCTGTCTTGTCCCCGTACTGGTAGCGATGGGATTAATGACTTACATGATGAACGGAAATGGACGGGAATTCATGAGTAAATACATGACCGCTTTGGAAGAAATGAATACGGAGGCTGTAGAATACGTACGTGGTATTCCTGTAGTAAAAGTATTCCAACAGACCATTTATTCATTTAAGAATTTTCATCGAAGTATTATGAATTATAATAGAATGGTAACGGCATATACACGTATGTGGTGTCACCCTATGACATTCTATACGGTAATTATCAATGGTTTCGCTTTCTTTCTCGCTCCTGTCTCCATACTGATGATAGGGCATGGTAATGAGCCTGTATCAGTACTGGTAGATTTCTTCCTTTTTATTCTGCTTACCCCTCTTTTCTCACAAAGTATTATGAAAAGCATGTATCTCCAACAAGCTACAGGGCAAGCTGGAGAAGCGATAAACAGGTTGGAAGATCTGCTGAACTATGAAGTGCTGAAAGAAGCGGATAATTCACAAAAGCCCAAACGGTTTGATATCATGTTCGAACATGTTTCTTTTTCTTATCCTGGTACCGGACAAAAGGCCATAGACAATATCAGTTTTAAACTTCCCCAAGGTCAGACTTATGCTCTTGTGGGGGCTTCCGGCAGTGGGAAAACGACAATAGCCCGTCTGCTTCCACGTTTCTGGGATGTGCAGGAAGGCCGGATTAGTATAGGCGGCGTAGATGTACGAGATATTTCTAAAGAATCATTAATGGACAGCATAGCCTTTGTTTTCCAGCAGGCTCATCTTTTTAAAACTACCTTATGGGATAATCTCATTTACGGCAAACCAAACGCCACAAAAGAAGAGGTAAGCCGTGCGATTGATGCGGCACAATGCAGGGAAATTATAGACCGTTTGCCGGATGGATTGCAAACAAAAATCGGGGCTGAAGGTACTTACTTGTCGGGTGGTGAACAGCAGCGTATTGTACTGGCACGTGCCATTCTGAAAGATGCACCTATTGTGGTACTTGATGAAGCTACGGCTTTTGCCGACCCAGAAAATGAAGTGCTTATTAAACATGCTCTGAAAGAATTGACTCGTGGAAAAACTGTTCTGAAGATTGCTCACCGCTTGTCAACTGTAGTTGATGCTGACCGTATTCTTGTAGTAGATAATGGGGAAATAGCAGAAGAAGGAACTCATCAGGAACTTTTGGCAAAGAAGGGAATTTATGCGGTAATGTGGAATGAATATAACCGTTCCGCAAGCTGGACTATTGGCAGAAAGGAGGATAATAATCATGATTAAAACCATACAACAACGCTTTGCCCTGTCGTATCAGGGAGCTAAGGATTTTCTGAGAGGTGTATTGTTTACTACACTGTTGGATCTGGCACTGATGTTGCCGGCTGTTTATGTTTTCCTGTTTTTGGATGATTGGCTGAGGCCTTTACTTGTTTCAGGAACATCGACAACTCACGGATTGTTATACTACGGATTGCTTGGCCTAGGTTTCATGGGAGTAATGTATGTTATAGGTTATTTCCAGTATAACAGTACTTATACGTCGGTCTATGACGAGAGTGCAATACGCCGTGTGTCATTGGCAGAGAAGTTACGTTTATTGCCATTGGCTTTTTTCGGAGAGAAGAATCTTTCAGACCTTACAGCTACCATTATGGATGACTGTTCGGACATGGAACATACTTTTTCACATGCTGTGCCACAGCTTTTTGCTTCTCTAATTGCTATCCTGTTAATAGCAATTGGCATGTTTTTCTATAACTGGCAGTTAGCCTTGGCTCTTTTCTGGGTAGTTCCGACAGCAATGGCGTTACTCATATTTTCTCAACGAAAAATGAGAACGGGTAATCGTGAAAATTATCTGAACAAACGGGCGGTAAGTGAAGCTATACAGGAAGGATTGGACAATATTCAAGAAATAAAAGCATATAATCAAGAGACAAACTACCGCCAGACCCTTACCGACAAGATTGACTCCTACGAACAGGCACTGACCCGTAATGAACTGTTGCTTGGCGTATTGGTGCATGGAGCTCAAAGTTTGCTTAAGTTAGGCATAGCTTCTGTTATCATAGTTGGAGCTGATATGCTTTCAACAGGCAGGCTTGATCTTTTTGTCTATCTTGTTTTTCTGGTTCTTGGTTCCCGGATTTACGCTCCTATAGATGAAGTGATGAACAACCTTGCTGCCCTTTCTTATCTTGATGTACGTATTCGACGTATGCGCGAGATGCAGGACATGCCTGTTCAGCATGGAACCACAAAGTTCACGCCTGAAAATTTTGACATAGTGTTCAATCATGTAGATTTTGCTTACGAAACGGGTAAGCAAGTATTGTATGACGTGAGTTTTATTGCCCGTCAGGGGGAAATTACAGCATTGGTAGGCCCTTCGGGGAGCGGTAAGAGTACAGCTGCTAAACTTTCCGCGCGTTTTTGGGACATACGACAGGGATCAATCACTCTTGGTGGAATTGACATCAGCCAGATAGAGCCGGAAACTTTGCTACGTTATTTTTCTGTTGTGTTTCAGGATGTGGTTTTATTCAATGCATCTGTTATAGATAATATTCGTATCGGTCGCCGTGACGCAACGGATGAAGAAGTCTTGCGTGTGGCACATTTGGCGCAATGTGATGAGTTCGTTACCAAGATGCCTGACGGATACCGTACTGTTATCGGAGAAAACGGAAATACACTCTCCGGAGGCGAACGTCAGCGTATTTCTATTGCCCGTGCTTTACTTAAGGATGCTCCTATCGTTCTATTGGATGAAGCTACGGCATCACTGGATGTTGAAAATGAGACTAAAATACAAACGGCGATTTCAGAACTGGTGCGTGACAAGACGGTCCTCATTATTGCCCATCGTATGAGAACTATTGCCCATGCGGATAGAATTGTAGTATTGAAAGACGGTATGGTAACAGACGTAGGCACTTCTGATGAACTTATCCAAAAGGATGGATATTTCAAGCGTATGATAGAGTTACAAATGAAAAAACAAAAATACTGAGAATAACTCATCACATACATTGTTCGGGACATGGTCATCATGGCCATGTCCCGGATGCAATCAACATTACTGTATAGTTTTTCATTACCCGCATATAGTAGAATATGCAGAAGATGTCGTGTAGGATTGTTTTACAACTGAGGGGACAAAAAATATTGAGAACATAGGTTTTCCCGGAAAACATCACAGCCAAGATGGATGCGTAGGTTTCGATACAATTTTCAGCCGTAATGCCAATAATGTCTTCCTTGAGATTTCTCAGCGTTTCACAAATACTTCCTGCCAATCCGAACAATTCCTGATAGGTATAAGTCCGGTCGTCAAGGACCAGTGCCGGACGCATGGCATGACAAATTGATGCCTGGGCTATAACTGCCAGCATATCTGCATCATTTTTCTTCTTCATATTCTCCGTTTACATTTTCTTGTTCTGCTTTCGGTTCATGCAGCACTGTTTTTCCTTTGATGGCACCGGCACTAATCCCAATCATCCACAAGAAATGAGGGAAAGGCAATGTCAATTTCTCGGTATTTCCATGTTTTGTTGTTTTCATCTTTCTTTTCTATATTATATAAGGTATTTGTTTTCTTTTGAAAATATGCATTGATAAATTCTAAAGTTTCAATAGCCTTCAGATGTCTCTTTCATCTTTTGACAATTGAATATTCGAAATCATATTTGAAATTACCAGATGTTTCACTACGAGTAATTCCACTGTCTTTTATCGCTGCTCCTCTATTTTCTCATCCATATAACTGAAATTGACACAAAAACCACTATTCCACAACCGTGAATATTAGTTAAACATCCCATTCCATCTCGTCTATGTAGTAATTCTCTGCATCATTCAGGCAAAACATCAATGCAGTCCACACACAAGACCAATACCGGAGTATTTAAATGAGGCAGACAAATCAGGATTGTGATTTGTATATGATGACAGGGATTATTGGATGATATAAATTTACAGTTTCTATAGATTTATAATCTCACTCTCTTTTCAAAACGGAAATCGTCATCCGGACCGTCACAGTTCGGCTGGGGGTGCGGATTGGGATGGTGCGAATTGAAGTATTCCGTTATCTGGAAGCCGCATACATTGACATAAAAGTGGATGTTACGCTTGGCGAATGCAGGTGTTATTGTTTCCCAAATGACAATATCAGGATGCAACCTTTCGATTTCAAACCACATAAACTTACCTATGCCCTGGCTCTGCGTGCCGCGTTTGACGTATAGCAGTTCGAGCGAACCGTGTTGTCGTTGCTTGTCGATGGAGATAATGGCACCGCCGACAATCTCGCCGTCCCATACAGCTTTATAACCGATTGCATGGGCTGGACATAGCGCCTGCTCAATCTCCTCTACAGGCAGAATCTGTTCGTCGGTCGGGAAATAACCGTCTTCGGCATAAAACTGGAATGCATCCGACATATCCGACTTAAATTGCTCTTTATCGGACTCGTCCAAAATCATAAGTGCTAAATTCGTTTTCATATAGTCCTAATTTGTTTCCTTGTCATTTTAATGCGATATAACAATAATCTAAGAGCAAAAATAAAAATATAAAGATTATTGTTTAAAGCAACTTGATCGGAAACGGTAAAATTCCGGATTAAAGCGTGATTCTGTTTTGTTGAGATGTAGTGTCATATAATTAAATTGAACGTCGTTTTTTACAGTCTACACTCAATTTATGCAGATTTAGACCTCTTGAATTAGTCAGTATGGCAAAAGCGGTTTATTTTTGTAGAAAAAAGCCAATGGATAAAACAAAATTTGATTATCTACGAAACCGGTTACTATTGATTGGAGTCGTGTTTGTCCTCACCTATTTTTTATCAGCATTGATTGATAAAGAGTATGCTGTGTGGCTGCTGAGTGGAAAAGCGCCCCTACATGATTACGCCATAGATGTCCTGTTTACAATCGTATCAAGTTTTGTGTTGGTCGAATGGTCTGTCTTTTACAGTAACTGGTCATTCCGTCGGGTATCTTTTTCCCGCAAGCCCTATAAAGGTCTGTTGATCAATTCTTTCTTATTACTTATGTTCAACAACCTGACTGCCTGGTGTTTTTCATTAATCTGCATAAGGTTGTTTGACGATGAAAGTTCTTTTCTCTCACAGGGACTTTATATTTCCAGTGTTATAGCCACTTTTGTATCTTATCTTTATACCAACGCCCATTATCTGGAGTCGTATGTTCATGCTGAAAATCAGAAAAAAGAGTTGGAGATAAAATTATTGAAAGAAAAAGAGTACGCCACTCAGATGCAGCTCGAAGTACTGAAATCGCAGATTGATCCGCATTTCATGTTTAACAATTTCAGTATCCTTTCGGAATTGATTATGGAGGACCGTACATTGGCTGACAAGTTCCTGGAACACTTATCCAAAGTTTACCGTTATGTCATCCAGAATCTGAAACGGGACATCGTGAGTATACGGGAAGAAATCACCTTTCTTTATTCATATATGTATCTGATTGATATACGTTACGAAAATGCTGTGAGGATTAGTGTGGACAACAAGCTGACAGAGGACCATGACGGATGTATTCCTCCCATTTGTTTGCAGCTGTTGGTGGAGAATGCCATCAAGCACAATCAGTTTTCTGCTTCCCGTCCTTTGGTTATACGTATTTATAGGGAAGAAGATTGGATGGTGGTTGAAAACGAGTTGCGCCCCGTGGTGTCTGAACTGGTTTCAACCGGTATCGGACACCGGAACATTGCCGGACGTTATTTTCTGCTTTGTCAGAAAAAGCCCATTATAGTGAAAAGTAAAGAACTGTATCAAGTAAAGTTACCCGTAATACATAAAGAGCTATGTACATATTGATTCTTGAAGACGAAAAGAGAAATTTCAATCGTTTGAAACGATTGCTTGAAGAAATAGACGCAACGCATCATGTAGCCGGGCCTCTGACAAGTATTGCTGAGGCAGTAGAGTGGTTACGGATGAATCCTGCCCCTGATTTAATATTGGCAGATATCCGTTTAACGGACGGATTGAGCTTTGACGCACTGCGCCAATCGTCCGTTTCCTCTCCAGTCATATTTACAACCGCCTATGATGAATATGCCATTCAGGCATTCAAATTCAACAGCTTCGATTATTTGTTGAAGCCAGTAAATGCAGATGAACTTGCTGTTGCTATCCAGAAGGTAAATCGCTACAGCAACATTCAACAAGGAGGATATGATGACATACGGCTGTTGCTGGAACACATGCGTAGAAACAACTACCATTATCGGGAGCGTTTTTTACTACCTTATCGGGATGGTTATTTTTCCGTACAGGTAGAAGACATTAGCCACATTGCATTGGATGGAAGGAATGTATGTCTGTATATGAAAAACGGGACGAATGAAAAAATCTCGTATTCACTTGATGAATTGGAAAAACAACTTAACCCCGATGAGTTTTTCCGTGTCAACCGCCAGTATATTGTCCGTATAGACAGTATATTAACGTGAGTTCGATATAAAATTAGAAAAT
>ULJB01001892.1_pt1 | contig 19931 bp, 17 predicted proteins | sample 1950771 | NCBI WGS metagenome assembly ULJB01 (sample SAMEA4835461, study PRJEB28245) | human gut metagenome | biome: gut microbiome; material: fecal sample | place: Denmark | collected 2008
AAAAAATATCTTTGTTAATTCCTATTTTTTGATAAATTAAACATATTGATAAAATTAAACCAGGCACAAATAATGCCATAAAATAATAACATAAACCATAATTTATTCTATATTCATATAATAAAGAATGAGTGATAATTAGCCCCAAAAAAGAAATAAATGAAACTAACAATATATAAAAAAACTGTTTGCATGATATGAATAAATTTTTGTTACTCCAATAACCAGCATACATACCTATTACAAAACTTATAATTCTAGATATACCAGATATTCTCCAATCTAACCAATATGGTATTGTTAAAAAATACAATAATATTAAAAAATAAATTTGTTTCTTAAAAGTTATTAATCTCGCATTGATTAAATTATAAAATATAGGAGATAATAAATAAAATAAAAAAATGTAAGATAAAAAAGCAAAAGCACTTTTTTGTATCCAAAAACTTTGGTAAGTAAAATAACCAATTATAACATGAATACTAGTTATTTTTGATAGAAAAAAATAAATAATAAAAAATGGAATTGCTGGGAAAAAACGTTTTATTCTTCTTAAATAAAAATCTAATATATCTGTTTTTTTTGATAATGAATAGTAAATTCCAAAACCAGCACAGAACATAAAAATTTCAACACCCCCAAATCCTAAACCAAAAATAGGATATTTTATAATGATAGGTAAATTAATTTGTTTATGCACATGGCTTAGTATTATCCATAACATACCTATTCCCATTAAATTTGTTCTATATTTACTAATTAGTTGCAATATATTTAAGTTATTAAAATTTTCTTTATTCATAAATACTCATATAATTTGTTGATTATAAAATCATTTTAATTAATTTTTCTAAATCATCACCAACTTTTGCCCAAGAGAAATTACCTAAAATAAATTCTCTGGACTTTGTTGCAATATCATTTTGCAAACTATCAGTCTTCATTATAACAACAACTTTTTTAGCACAATCCTCTTCTGATATAGCAACTTGTAAAATATCTTCAGTGGCACATAAACCTTCTGCTCCTTCCGGTGTTGTAACTACAGGAATTCCCATTGACATAGCTTCCAATATTTTATTTTGAATTCCTCCTGCAATTTTTACAGGACAAACAGATACTTTACAATCTTTCATGTATTCTCGTACATCATCAACTTTTCCTGTTACCTCTACTCCTTCAATTCCTTTTACAGTTTCAAGTAAATCTTTTCGGGGATTTGCACCAATTATTTTGAATTTTGCATCCGGGATTTCCTTTTTTATCAATGGAAAAACTTTTGTTGAAAAGTATATTGCAGCTTCAGAATTTGGGATATACTGCATAGAACCAACAAAACAAATTGTATTGTTTAATTTAGTTTTTTGAGGATAAAAATAATCAGTATCAACACCATTCCCAATTATTTTTATGTTAGATTTGATACAATATTTTTGAAGATATGACTTATCAACCTCAGATATTACAGTTTGAATAGAAAATAATTTGGCACATTTGCGTTCATAATTACGTACTTTTAAGTATTCTATCCCTATTTTTAATTTATCCCATAATGATTTTACCGTTTTTATTCTTCGTTCATACATCATTGATACAGCATCAACAAAATCAAGTATTATTTTTTTATCATTATGTCTTTCTAAATAAGGCGCAACTCTTATCATATATCCGCTTATTATGTCAAAACACTCATCTTTAATTAGTTTATCAATTACATTTTGCATTTTTCTACTATAGAAATATTCGACAATAAAAGGTTTATCGTTAAAAACCGCCTTTACGGCATTGACATAAGCTAATTTTTTGTTGAATTCTACCGGTATCAACCTGTCAAAAAAAGAATGATCATTTAAGCACCCTTTTAAATCATCTTCAGAACTCACCAATGAAACTAAAGTTATCCTATAACCATTTAATTTTAATTGTTTTAAAATATTATAGATTCGTAACCTATCACCACCGACAGTAGGGTAAGGTAAACGAGTAGTAAGATACAAAATATCTTTACCCATGTCTGCCTCCTAGTGCCAAAAATACAGCTTTCACCAAAATTCCGATTTCCCATAAAATATTACGATGCTTCAAATAATATAAATCATATTGTAATTTTTCTGCCACATCATCGTTTGATACACAATGTCCCTGATTAATCTGAGCCCAGCCAGTCCAGCCTGTTTTTACCCACTGACGGCATTCATAATATGGAATTTCTTTGGAATAAATTTTTACTAGATCTTCCCATTCTGTCCGTGGCCCGACAATTGACATTTCCCCGCGCAAAATATTTATCATCTGCGGGATTTCATCAAATCGAGCTTTTCTGACAAATTTACAAAACGGGATTACTCTTTCATCTTCATCCTGAGGTTCTGTGTGCCCGATATTGCCATCTTTCGGAACATAATTATTTGCATACATTGTTCTGAGCTTATATGCTTTAAATATTTTCCCGCCCTTACCGACTCTGTTTTGCGTATAAATAGCATTGCCGCCATCCGTATGTTTAACCCGTAATCCGATATATAAAAGTATTGGACTTGTTACGAGTAAAATTATTACAGCAGACACTACATCAAAAACTCTTTTGCATAAATCATATATAAAAGATCTTTTATTCATAAAGTCATAAAACAGCCAGTTTATAGACATACGATCTATATAATATTTACCTGTTACTAATTCATAAAACTCGGGCATTTTATAAACTTTGACACTATTCGGAATATTTTCAACCATGCTGCTTAATAATGCCTCTTCCATACGGCGTTTTATTGCAACTATTATAATATCTATTTTATTTTTATTAATAATTTCTTTTAAGTCTGAATACGCATCAAATATTTTGAAATTCTCAGGTTCAATAATTTCGTCATTTTCAACATCTTTTACAAACCCGATAACATCCATCTTTAAAGCTTTTTTATTAACTATCTCATCAGCAATAAGTTTTGCATTCTTATCTGCTCCAATTATCAAAACATTTTTAATTCGTTTTATTTTAAACAAATAATAATGAAATAAAATTCTATATACTCTAAGAATTACAAATATTGTCAAAAGGTTAGCAAGAATAAATTCAAAGACTTGGGTATCAGGGGCAAAAATTAAAAGCAAAATAACAGCCGGAATTTGAGAAAAGACAATTCCTTCAAACAATAGATAATAATTTTTTAATGTAGTATTAAATTCTCTAATTTTATAATTATCTTTTAAAAATAAAACACTAACTCCTGAAAGAACCGTTAAAAAAACTGTTAGATCTAAAAATTCAGAAGGAAGGGCAAAGACATAATACCACACCGTAGTTGATATCAAAAAGATTAATAAATCAAATACAAACATTATCAATGTTGATTTAGATAACAATCTCACCCTAAGCTATCCTCACTGCTATTACATTTTATAGTATAACAAAAAAAAATATAAAATATACCCATGTGGCTATTATTTCAAATAAACTTAACATAAATGCTTAATAAAAATAAACCCAAGATATAAGCGCCTAACACATCTGTCGGATTATGCACACCGAGCCATACACGGCTCAAACCTACAAATAAAATCCATATTAAAGCAATCATTGTTCCAGAAATTTTAAAAGTTTGATTTTTAGAATATTTATAAAGATAAAATATAACCATCCCCCACAGGCAGAAAGTTACCAGACTATGACTTGATACATAACTGTAACTATCAGGATGAATACCGGTAATTTGAAGTTCTATTGGCGGACGCGGACGTTTTATCAACGGTTTAATTATACAATTCAGCAAAAAAGTTATTAATGGAATTGAAAATAAAAAAATTAAATCTTTCCACAATTTTCTTTTTATAAAAAAAATAGCAAATGCTGTTAAAGGAATAATAATCATAACAGTATATAAGATACAGTCCGGAAGCATCGGCATCCACAAAGGCAATAATCCAAGATGCTTTTGCACAAAAGCTATCACACCCTCATCCAAGCGTGTTACACCGGGACAAGAGTGTACAGCTATAGTTAATATTAAGAATAATATAAAACAGATATATATTCTTATTTTACGCAGCATGCGCATTTACCTTCACATTTTTGAGAAGCTGAAACTGACGGCTTCTCCTTTGAACAGAAATGATCTCTGTCAATATAATATTCACCTTCAAGCGGAAATATTGTCATCCAGAGATTTTCTCTCCAGTCTTTATCCAGAATTTCTTTTACATCTTTAGAATATTTGTCGATTTTTGATGTAATTTCGGGATTTGTTAAATAAGCTGCTGCATTTTCATGTGTTTCATACGGTTTAAATTGTTCGTAATATTTACGAAGGACTTCAGGTCTGTCAACAATCATACAAGGGCGAAGCATATTACCGTCTTCATACGGAATGCCATCTCTTATCGTACGCATAAACGGAGATGCTAATGCTTCTGTCAACGTACAATCCTTTAAATTATGAGTTGCGAGATGGACAAAAGTACAAGGCTCAACATCCCCTCTCGGATTAACGTGAATATACTGTCTCCCGCCTGCAATACAACCCATCATTTCAGGTCCGTCTCCCCAAAAATCAACGGTCATCATAGGGAGTGTATTTCGAGCGTTATATACAGCTTTTAAAATCTGCTGTCTTTGCTGTGCATTTGGAACCATACTTACATCAGGGCTGTCGCCTACCGGAACATAGTGGAAAAACCATGCCCATAAAACGCCTTTATCCGAAAGCAATTTCATAAATTCATCCGATGTAACTTCATCACAGTTCTGACTTGTTGCCGTAATACTTGCACCGAAGAAAATACCTGCTTTTTTTAACATATCCATTTTTTCCATAACCATATCAAAACAGCCTTCCCCGCGGACTGCATCAGTATTTTCTTTCAAGCCCCCAATTGAAAACATCGGCTGAACATTACCTAATTTCTTTAATTTTTCAACAGTTTTTTCTGTAATTAAAGAGCCGTTTGTAAAAGTTATAAATGTGCAGTCGTTAAATTCTTCTGCGAGTTCTAAGAATTCTTTTCTTGCAAAAGGCTCTCCGCCGACAACAGGAATTATATGAATACCCATAACATCGCGGGCTTCGGTGAATATTTCTCTCCATTTTTCTTTTGACAAATCCTCTTTTACGTCATATTCATGAGCCCAGCATCCTTTGCAGTTAAAATTGCATCGTTTAGTGATACTTGCGAGCAATACTGTCGGCGGGAAAAAGCCGTTTTTTTCATTAAAGGCAGATCGTTTTCTCAAATTATCTCCATAATAGCCGTTTACAAAGAAATTTTTAATCCACTTGTTTCTGCAGTTTGGATCAAGTTCTGTTAAAATCTTTTTCCACCACAAAAGATGCGGATGCTCTGATTTAAAAAGCCACTGCATTCTTCTTGCATGATTAATACCGCCTTTTGAACCGGATATTTTTTCAAATATTTTAGCTAAATTTATAAGTTTTTCTTTGCTGAAATTATGACCTAAATAATTTAAGAGCATATCTATAGCAAAATCATTAATTTTCAATTTAATTTTGTCAAATCTTCCCATTGAATTTGACTGCCAGACAGTTGATTGTTTTTGTACCCTCATCAAAATTCTCCTTATTTTTTCTTAATTATATTCCAAACATAAGAATAATTCTTAAAGTACACCCGTATTGATAACTTATGTTAACTATGCAATAATCAGAATATGAAAAAAGTCTTAGTAGTAAACAACCCGAATGCTGGACGGAAAAAAGCTCTGCGGTATAAAAAATCTGTCATAAAATTTTTATTCAGAAACAACATCTGTTTTAAAAGTATAAATATAGGTGAACTTACAGATACAGATATAACAAAATTTGATACAGTTATAGCAATTGGCGGAGACGGAACCGTAAATAAAATTATACCTTTGATAATTAATACAGATATTAAACTTGGAATAATCCCATGCGGAACTGCTAATCTGCTTTCGGCCAAATTAGGGATATCTGCTGATGTTGATAAAGCTTTAAACATTATAAAAAATGGCGAAATATCCCTAATAGATGCACTAAAAATTAATGACAAATTTTCTGTTTTACGATTTGGACTCGGATATGATTCTGATATAATCTGCAAAACCCCGCAGTCTTTAAAAAACAAATTTGGTTATTTTGCATACTTTCTTGCAGGTGTTCTCTTTGCATTGAGGCTTAAACAAAAACACTATACAATATTTTTCGAGGATAAAAAATTATCTATAGTTACGACCTGTATAATTATTGCAAATGCCGGCAATATGTTCAGAAATTTATTTTCTATATCTCAAGACTGCAAACTTGATGATGGGCTGGCGGATGTTTTTATTTTAAAAGTCAAAAATCCGATTATGTTTTTTATTGAATTTTTACAGATAATATTTAATAAAAAAAGTTCCGGCTCAAAAGCAATGTATTTTCAAACATCAAATTTCAAAATAAAAAATGACTTTACAACCGGACATATTGACGGCGAAAAAACAAAATTTAAGGATGACATTGAAATAAGTATCATCCCTAAATCTGTTAAAATTTTCTCTAATACTTATGTTTGCTAAATTTACCCCTCACACAAATTTCAAACTTTCACAAAGTTCAAGTTGAAATTCTACACTCTTCCACAAGCGGGGCGAGGGATAAGTTCCACACTTTACCACTTGTTAATAGCGAATGCCATTACAATGATTGATGCAATACCTTTTAATGTATCACAAACAGGTGTAATCCAATCATTGCCGGCAATTCTTCTCGGAACAACAATTGTATCACCAGGTTCTATTGAACTTCCGTTAGAGATTTTTTCTGCCCGCCCGTTCACGGATACTTTATACAGTCTGAATTTATTGGCATTCGGAGTATAGCCGCCGACCTCTTTAATATAATATTTTGCATTAGCGCCTTTTTTAAATACAAATGACTGCTCATTATAAACTTCTCCGATTACACTTACATGGTTTGAGGTTCTCGGAATATAAATATCATCTCCGTCCTGTACTTCAATATTATCAAGGTCTTTTATTTTGTCTAAATTATTGCTTTGTATATTTAAAGCGATCTGACCGTTGTATTTGTCTGCGATATTCAAATCATCAGCTTTTAACATTTCAAGCATATCCATTTTTGATTTCTGATCGCCCTCAGTAGGTTTATAAGCGCTTGCGATACGGCCTTCTATCAGCTTTATATCGCGTTCATTATTTTTATGAGCGAGTTCAACCTGTTTACCCTGCAGATTTGTACGCTTAAATACAATCCCGCGCAAGTCCGCTTCCTGAGTCAAACCACCTGCCGTCTCAATCATATCTTTAAGACGTTTGCCTTCAACAAATGTATAAATACCCGGTTTTTTTACAAAACCTGATACTTTAACTGTTTTCATAATCTCATTTCCGCGCAGAGTTCTGAAAAATATTTTGTCATCAGGCATTATTTTTATTGATTTTATTCTGTCGGAATTAATCATAATATCATATAGATAATAAACCTGAACAGCTCCGTTAGTACTTGTGATTTCTACAGCGACATTCTCTGCAGGAATAAGTTTGTTCGAATTTGCAGTAGCTGCAGTTAATTGAACATCATTTTCTTCTACAGAGCCTTTGTAGGATACTTCAGGCTCCTTAGTTTCTTCCGGAGTTTTTGTGTCAACATCAGATTCCAAAAACTGAATATCTGTCATAACATCATTCAATGTCATGCCCGTAGTATAAGTTAAATGTTTCGGGATATTTATACATCCGTAAACATCTACAAACATAGAATTTGTATTTTTATAAACATTTATAACGTCTCTAGGCTGCAAAACAGGATCATTCATACCGGCAAAAAATTCTTTCAAAAATACCGGAATTGTTTCAATAGAATTGTCTTTTCCTGAAACTCTTCTTATTACGGCCTGATTTATAAACGTTTCTTCCAAAAGTTCATCTTCGCTTTTCAAAATATCAGATAATCTCATTCCTTCTTTATAAGCATAAGTTGCGGGGTGTTTCACATTACCCTGAATTGTTACGATATTTTCTGCGGTGTTATAAAGTTCTCTGAATTCAACAGCATCACCGCTTTTAAGCTTAGTATTTTTTGCATCATCCCACGCAATATTTTGTGCAACTCTCTGTTTAGAACTTGCATCAAGACCTGTCAAAGTAACTTCTGTAACCTGAGTTGCCGGGAGAAGTCCGCCTGCAAAAGTTACTATTTTTTGTAAATTTTCGCCATCTTTTATTTCATAAATACCCGGTACGGTTACACCATTTTTTACAGCAACAACATCACCGATCTTGTCAACAAAAATTTTGTCGTTCGGACGTAAAATTATACCGTCATCGTTTCCTGAAAATAAAGCTTTATAAAGATCCACTGATTTTGATTTTCCGTTGGAAGTGTAAGTTATATTTCTTAAAGTACCTGTCTTTTTTACACCCCCTGCAGAATTCAATGCATCCATTACAGAAGAATTATTACCGACTAAAATTTTACCCGGTCTTGCAACCTGACCGTATACAAATACTGAAAACTCCTGACCAGATGCAACCGTCAACTTAACTCTCAAACTTTTATATTTTTGAGAAGCCAGACGGTTTGCCTCAGCTTCAACATCGCTCAAAGAACGGTTTTCTGCTTTAATCAAGCCTACACCTTGAATAAAAATTGCACCTTTTGAGTCAACTTCAGTTTTGGTTGTCGGATTAAGAAGATTTGCTCCTGAAATAGCCATTACATCAAGAGAATCACCATATAAATATACGTTAACTCTTTCTCCGATACTTAGTTTATAGTTATTATCATATTTGCCTGTTGTTCCGGTTACAGATGATGTTGTAGAAGTAAACAAATCGTAACCGACCTGCTTGAGGGGAGTTCCAGATACTTCAACACTTTTATCATTAAACAGTTTTTCTATAGGACTGAGAGTTGAAGCCTGCGGTAGCTTCGAATCAATAACATCCTGATAATTATTATCAAACGCATCAAGATGAACATGCTCATCCTCACTTTGAAAATGTTGTACTTTTGTTTCCGCAGCCGTTTCCTGAACCGCAAATGCAGCAGGTTCAAAACAGAATATCATCAGCAATAACAATGCAAATATTTTTTTCATATTATCCCTTTTTTAATTTTTAAATGTACTCCAATGTTTGATTTTATAAATAAATTATGTAATAGCGATCTCCATCAAAGATTTGATAGCCGGCCACTCTAATTTCCAGAGACCTGATGCGTCAAGCGCATAATTCCCGACACATGCCAGCTTGCAATCTTTGCATTTATTAACCGTTTCAATAAACAGAGGATCTTTTATAACGTCTTTTAACGCTCTGTTCCTTACGCTGATAAAAGGTTTTCTGTCATAGCAGCGGAGCATATCCCCGTTAGAATAAATTACGGTTGCAATTCTCGGCCAGTGGCATTCATAATAAGTTTTCTTATTAATAATATAATCCATAAAGTAATAAGAATTTCTAATCGGATAGCCCTGTTTTTTAAGCTCTTTAATCTTAATAAACATTTGTGCTAATTGCTCATTTTCCAGTTCGGTCTCTATAACATTTTCAGCTTCTTCAGGTATTGAAGCTGCTTTATTAACAGTAAAATACAATAAAATATCAGCATCTTTACAGTATTGAGCAACTTCTTTTATTTGTTCAAAATTAGTTTGAGTTGATACAGTACAACAGACATAAATTCGCATCTTAGGCGAATGTATTTTATGATATTCAATCCCTGACATCACCTTATCACAAATACCAGGCAGATGCCGGATATCATCATGTGCTTTTCCGATTGCATCGAGAGAAACAAACATCAAATCAGTATATTTTGCAAAATCAGGATTTGTTTCCAGATACCAGCCGTTTGTAGCTATTTTTGTATACAAACCTGCATCTTGAGAAGCTTTGCAGATTTCTGCAAAATCTTGTCTCAACAACGGTTCTCCACCCCATAGAATACTGTCCATATACCCGATTTTTCCGGCTTCTGTCAACAATCTGACAATTTCATCTGCCGGCATATCGTCATTGCCTTTTTTAGATTTCCAAAAACAAAAATCACAATCACAATTGCATTTACTGGTAACCATAAGAGAAAAACATAAGGGTTTTGGTGTTTTAGAAAGACGACTGGCAATGCATTCAAGCGCCCCCCCCCCCGAGATGTCTATAATATTTCAAACGTTCAAAAGTCATTTTATTTCTTGAATCATGCCTGTTTTCAGGTTTTGTAGCTGTAATCATCATCATCTCTCCCTAAAAGTTTTTCTTAATCAACGTAACATGAATAAAAATCGTGTTCAAGAAAAAATAGACACATGGGTAATAAATAGTATCATAAATTTACAATTCTTTTCAAATTTAAACATATACATACAAAAAAATTAAATTATTTCTGTAGACTCTCAGTCCTTTTTTTGCGTTTTACAAGATCTGCAAAAGCCTCTATTCTTGTTATATATCCAGCTTTTCCTGTTTGTTCATCGAGAACAAGAGACATTACAGGAATATCTTCTTCTCTGCTCACTTTCGGCAAAATATTCTGTGCAACAATCTCGGGCATACATGAAAACGGAGAAATATGAATTATGCCGTCAACTTTATGTTTGGCACCATAAACAGCATCGCCTATTGTTTCTATACACTCTCCGCCGATTGCGCGTTTCATATATTTGTTTGAATATTTCACAGAACGTTCTCTATGAGATTCTTTATGATAAAAAAGCGATGGTTTCAGAACATGTTCCAGCCAGTCGCCGAACATTATCTGGCGCTGAACTTCTATCCCCATATCACCTAGCTCTTTTTCAATATTTTGATTTGTATAAGGATCTAAAAGTACAAAAAATTCTCCGGTAAGATAAATTACAGGAACTTGTTTTACATTATCCACAGGAATTTTTTCAAAATCTTTTATAATCTTTTTTTTAAGTTGTTTTGCTTTCCATACGGAATTTGTTTCATCTATAATTTTCAGCCACTTTTCATAACATTTTTCCGCATCACCTTTATTTAGCTCTCTCGGGCGGATATGGAACAGAAGTCTTTCAGCTGTATCCATTGCAAAAAATTTATTAAACCCCAGACTGAAACCTTTATAGTATTTCCAAGGATTAATACAGTGAGTAACATGCCAGAAAGCTTGAAGTGTCTGCTTCATTTTGCTTTGATACATGTCGAATATAACCATATCAAAGTTATACCCCATTGATTTTAATGTCTTTTGAGCCATTTTCGTGTAATTCCCGAGCCTGCATGAGCCCGGGGCCTGAAACATCATTAAAGTATTTGCGCCTCTATCAAGCGCCATTATATAATTTGCAAGATTTAATTTATAAGGAAGACAAATTCCTTCAATACTATTCCTTACGCCAAGTTCAAGTGCTTCATTACTGTTATAAGGCGGAATAACAACATTTGCACCGAGAGAAACCAGAAGGGCTTTCAGCGGAATATCAATTCTGCCCATTCTCGGCCAGGCAATTATTCTATCTTTTGCCGGTATTTTATTTTCCATTTTATTTTTTTCAAAATTTTCTACTGTTTTCATAACAATAATCCTAACACAAATTTATATAATAAACGGATTTGAATAAATCCAAGGTTTGCCATCCAAATAAATTTCGACTCTGTATTTGCCGGATGCCAAAACATCTGATTTAAAAGAATTTCCAATTTCAGACGATATTAAAATTCCGTTATGTATAAGTTTAATCATTGATTTAACGGAAACTTTAACATACAGGCGTTTATCTTTTACGAAAATAAAAGGGATTTCATCTTTTACATATCTGTTAATTATTATATTTTTACCGCATCTCAAAGAATTGAGAATAATATTTTTTTGCTCTTCAAATGTTTCAGGCATCTTATAATTCAGCGGAATAATATTAGCAATAGTTTTAAAACAAGATTTATAAGGAAAAACAGTTATAGGAATAATGTATTTTGAAATTTTTAGAGCATGAGCATCAACCCCGCCTGCTGCAGGAATGATTTTATCTGAATTTTTATTTAATTCATCCCACCATTCCAAAGTCTGCTGATGCGGCCCTTTGATAAGATTATGTTTGAACAAATAGCTGTATGCAATACTAAAAATACTTGTCTCATCATAACTATCAGCCCAGTCGGAAAACCAGTTCCATATTTCAACACCATCAGGAACAATAGTCTTATTTGTCCATTTTATAGGCTTTGACTTATTTTTTCTGAAAGAAGATTCATCAGGATGAGCACAGTATCCGAAACCGCCCTGCTTTCTAACGTTATCAATATATTCGCACGGTTTTAAATCCGGCGAAATAACCGTATTTATTCCTAATGCAAGATAGTGATCAGAAGTTTCGGGAGAAATTTCTTCCCCTATAATAACGCATACACCGTTATAAAAACCTTCCGTAACATCCAGTGAATTATGGTCAGTAATTATAATCCAATCAAGACCTGCATCTTTTGCAGATTTTGAAATTTCATTAATATCTCCGGTTCCGTCTGAAAATTTTGAATGAATATGAATTGCTCCGGTATAATAAAAAAATTTATTTTTCATCTATTTTACAGAATTTATTAATACTTTCTCTTTTGAATTCATACCACAAGCAGAAGACTGAGCAGAAAGTTCTGATTTTTTCAGAAGCATTGCACGTTTCTTTCTCATAAGCATATCTATAAATGCTTCCAATCTGGTAATAAAACCTGCTTCTCCTGTATGTTCATCAATTGTTAAATGAATTAAAGGCATACCCGCTTCCTTGCAGTGATAAGAAATCTCATCCACCATTAACGAATCAGGCCCGCATCCAAATGCTGATAAAGCTATTATGCCGTCAACATTATTCTTCAATAAAAAATGTCCCGCAGTCCCTGTTAATTCAAGTTCATTTGCCCAGTATTGAACTTCACCGAGATTTTTTATGGCAGAAAGAGCCTGTTCGCGCGACACATCTAAAGATGTATAAACTTTAACATCCATTTTTTCAAGTTTACTGATAATATTTAACGAAATTCGTTCATCAAACAGATTATACCCGTGCCCCATAATAGCAACTGACAAAGGTTTTACAACATCTGCAGAACTCTTAATAATCTCACCTTTAACTGCATTTTCTAAAGCATCTTTATACTTCACTCCGGATAAAGTCATTTTATAAAAATTATTATAAAGCTCAAAACCTTTTTCGATAGCTTTTTTTATTTCTTTTTTATCAGTTATACCCAATTCGTTCCCAATTTCGCTGCAAAAATCTTTTAACCCTCTATTTTCAGTTTTATCCAGCGTAGGTTCTATCATTATAAAATCACGATTTATTACATTTCTGATAATTTCAGGCAAACCTCTTATTTTACTGCAATTATTTATTTTATAACCGGTAGATTGAATGGAAGGGACAAAAATATATTCACATCCTTTGTCAAGAAGATTCACAACATGTCCGACATAAACCTTTATAGGCAAACAGGTATCAGATACGACATATTTTACCCCCTCATTTATTATTGCTGTTGTTGTCGGATCCGACAAAACAACTTCGATGCCTAGTGAATTAAAAAATCCAAGATAAAAAGGATAGTTGTTATAATATGAAATTGCTCTAGGTATACCTATTTTTCGGGTAAAACATTTACTCATCTATATTATATAAACCTTTTATTTCTTAATTCATACAAATTTCACATACGAGTATACTACAAGCATAGAAAATAAATCAAATTTTTATACCTGTTCGTCTAATTTTTTCTAAAAATAAATAGTTACAAATAAAATAACATTTGATAATCAAGCAGGTTGAAAAAATTTTATATATGTATAAATATTGTAATAATTAGTTTACAAAAACAGGAGCAATACTATGGAAACAAAATGTTTAAATTGTTTGAATTTTAGAAAAGCAGTAATGATAGGATGCGGTTTTGTCGGTTCGGCATCGGTCTTCAGCCTTATGCAAAGCGGTTTATTTTCGGAAATTGCAATGATTGATTCCGACAACGCAAGAGCTGAAGGCGAAGCTCTTGATATAAGCCATGGAGTACCGTTTGCAAAACCCATGAAAATTTATGCCGGCAATTATGATGATATAGAAAATGCTTCAATTATTATTATTACAGCCGGGGCAAATCAAAAACCGGGAGAAACACGTCTAGATCTTGTACATAGAAACATTGAAATTTTTAAAACAATAATCCCTCAAATAAAACAGAGAGATTTTAAGGGAATTCTATTAATAGTATCTAATCCTGTTGATATTTTAACAACCGTTGCTGTAAAGCTAAGCGGTCTGCCTCAAAACAGAGTAATAGGCTCGGGCACCGTTCTTGATACCGCGAGATTAAAATACGCAGTAGGCGAGCATCTCAATGTTGACAGCAGAAGTGTACATGCTTTTATAATCGGCGAACACGGAGACAGCGAAATCGCAGCATTTAGCAGTGCGAACATTTCTGGTATACCGTTAAAAAATTTCTGCGAAATGCGCGGACATTATAACCATGAAGCAGATACAGACGAAATTGCTCAAAAAGTCCGCAACAGCGCCTATGAAATTATTTCAAGGAAAAAAGCCACATACTACGGAATTGCAATGTCCGTAAAAAGAATATGCGAAGCCATTGTTCGTGATGAAAAATCAATTCTTCCGATATCTTCTATGATGAACGGAGAATACGGAATTACTGATATTGCACTCAGCCTGCCTGCAATTGTCGGGAAAAACGGGGTTGAAACAAAAGTCCCAATACAGCTTAATGAAAATGAAACCGCGAAATTGCTTGAATCTGCAAAATGTCTTAAAGACATTTTGCTAACTGCAGATATATAATTATTCTTTTTTCAGCCGGAACAGGAATAAAACAGGGATTAAGCCTATCGCTGAACAGGGAATTCCGATAAAAAACTGTTCTATTTTTTCTTTTAACGGTGATTCACAGTCAAACAATTTATATAAATGCTTATAAAACCTCAAAATTTTACGGCCGGCAGTTCTATTTTCAAAAATAATATTCCTATTTTCATGAATATAAGAATTGTCGCAATACTTCTTATATTCCGATTCAAATGTATAAAAGCTGTACAAATCCATATACTGCTGTCCGCAAAACGGTTCATATTTACTTAGAGTTTTTTTTAAATTTCTTATACCTGACTGCTTATATTCTAAAAATATAAAATTATTTGCAAGACATATCTGAGATTTTTTATTAATTTCATCTGATATCTCAGAACAGTCTTCCATTCTTATATCGGCAAAATATTTAGAAAAACATGAATACCCGAGATACTGCTCGGGAGCAAATTTCCAAGAAAATTTTGAATAAACTGATTTTTTATATTTATTTTCAGGATATTCAAAATAATTTGAAAAATATGGTTCTTCAACAAGCTGAGAAGAAAACAAATATTTTTTTACATCTTCATTCAACCCGAAAAACCACCAATCAGACACATGAAAAGCTATGTCTTGATGTTTGTTATGTTTAACTTCCGCATATTTTGAAAATAATGTTGAAGCAAGTATGCGATGTTCAAAAAGTTTATACTTGTCGCACCGTACCGGAAATTTATCAAACATCTTTAAAAAATTAGTATTATCAATAACCGAGTCAGTCCGCAATTTTAAAATATATTTTCTAGAAGCTTTTTCCAGTGCTGAATTTGTAGAAATAATCATACGGTTTAAATTACTGTACAATTTTTCATTTTTGAAATTCTTCTGAAGAATGCCGCCCGGATCCTTATTTAAAATGAGAGTATCATAAATTAAATCTGACACATCACTGCCTTCCCAGGTTGATAATATGATTTCAGCATCAGGCAGATATTGTCTTATACTTTTAAGACAACACATTGTACGGGCTTTATGCACAGGTCCCTGAACAACAACACTTATATCTCTAGATTCTATTTTTTCGAGCATAAAACCTCCTTAGAAACTGCAAATAAAAATTTTGTTAAATACCAAATTACCGCAAAAAATTCCGGCAATTTTTTCTTTGTTGTGCAAACAGTTAACAGAGCAAAATGTTTTCTTAATTGTTGAAAATATTTGATTTTATATAATCTTTCCAAAAATTCAACATCTTTTATACTGTATGAAGTATCACAATATTTTTGATAATCTTTTTTTTGTTCTTCCGCAGAATAATATTCAAAAATATTTTTTGAACGCATTACAGTACCTCTATACTGCTTTTTCAACGTATATATACCCCATTGCTCCGGAGCGAACACTCTGAAATTATTTATAATAAAATCTTCCGAAATCCTTGTATTTTCATCATTTACATCCAGATAATTTTCAAACTTTAAGTTATTGAACACTTTTAACGCATTACTGGATATAAAATATTGCTCGGGAGACATCTTCCATAATCTTGAAGGATACAAATCGTATTCAGTTTTTTTATGAAATTCAAAATATCTTGAAAAATCAGGCTCTTGTACTGCAGGGATATTAAAAAACTCCAATAAATCATCCCTTAATCCTAAATAACACCAGTCTGAAATATGAAACAAAAGGGGCTGTTTAGATTTTCTAAATGAGTAATACTTGATTGAAAAAATATCATAAGCAAAAATTCTTTGTTTAAAAAGAGAAGATTTCGGATTTCTAATTTTAAAATCATCAAAAAGTTTTAATACATTATCATTTTTTAAAACCAAATCACTTCTCATTCGCAGAACATATTTACGCTCAGCTTTTTCTATACCGTTTCTGCTGGAAATTAAAATACGGTTTAAACTGTTTGTCTTTTGTTCTGCTATTTCAAATACAACAGCACCTGGATCTTCACTCAATACAAGAATATCATATAAACCTTCATAGGAGCTGAGATCAGAATTTTTCCAAGTTGATAAAATAATTTGAGCCTGCGGGAGATATTTTCTGACACTGCTTAAACAAGAATGAGTTTCAGAATTCACAGCACCCTGTATAACTACAGACAAATCTTTACTTGATATACTTATTAAATCTTTCATTACCTGAAACCTGCCAATAATAAAACTATTTTATATTATATATAAAAAAGTTTTATACACAAATATTATAAATACTTATCTGGAATAATCATTTAGTATCTGCTGACGGTATGAATAACATAAATTATCTGTCTTTTGCCTGCCTTATTACATCTTCCTTATTCATTCTCTGCCAGCTTTCAAATTTTATAACCCTGTCATCTATAGTTATATCTGCATTAGGTTTGCCAAAAAATATTTCATCATACTGTATACCATTTTTTTCAAGCCAGTCAAGTGTAATTTTGCCTACATTTTTCATTACTTTGCCGACATTATGTCCCTGAGTCTGCATATTTCTTGCAGTATTTATTATAATTGTATGTCCGTCAGCTTTCAAAGCATCTATAAATTCCTTTGCTCCGGGCATAACTTTCACATCCGCATAAGTCTCATCAGGCTTCTTTATTGTGCAGATTGTCCCGTCTAAATCAATACATATTCTGAGCTTCTTTTCTTCCATTTATACATTTAACCTCGTCATTTTCTATATTTACGATATCATTTAACAGCTCTATTGCTTTTATATAGAACATCTTTTGTCTTAAAAAATTATCTTTATGTAAAGGTATCATTGACAAGAATAACAGTCCTTCTATAAATTTTATTTCTTCAGAGTTGTATCCGTTTTCTAAAGCCAATCTATCAAAAACATTTACGAGAACAGAGTAATCTGCACTTGACAAAATTTTATATTTAAACTGCCCTTCTGTTTCTTCAAGCCGGAACATACCTTGAACAATAAAATCATATAAGCCTGCTACACTATGCCTTAGCTTTGCAATATCATATCTTGGATCGCCCCAGATAGTAGGCTCCGCATTAAGCCGTCCTCTGGGGTCAATCAGTTTAAAAATATAATTATTGGAGTCAAACAATATATTTGAAAAGCAATAATCCCCGTGAATTATTGTAAATATGCCATTACTCGCTAATTTAAAACAAAACTCTCTGATGTTTTCGCCTAGCTGGCAAATCCCTCTATATTTTCTGTCGTTTATATATATAAAATCTTTATCTAAAAGAGATGTCCAATAAGTATTTTGCTGTTTTAAATCTTTCAATCTGTCTTTTGTTTTTTCGTAATAAAGCCATTTTAATGCATTTGAATCTGCCGGAGAATTAAAATTTGCAAATCTTTTATGCAAAGAAAATAACTTTTCTATTATACATCGCCAGTCTTCAATATTAACCTCTCCTGACAAATACAGTTCCTGTAAAGACTGATAGCCGTATAATTCCTGAACCAATTTTGCAGAACCTTTATTTTTTTCAAAACTTACAAGACGCGGACAGCATATCTTTAATTCATCTGGAATATTTTTATACCAGAATGCTTCATCTTCCAGCTTTTGGATTTTTGTACTTGTTTTAACAAGCAGGCCTCTTTCCGTATCTACAGAAATTGAATTAAAACATCTCGCATTAAACAAAAGATTTTTAGCTTTTATTAATCCGGATGTATGCCCTAAATCATACCAGTCATCTATTAATCTTGTTTTAAGTTTATATCGTTCCTGATAAGCTTTCAATGCCGTCGAAATTTCCTTTTTAAGCATTAATCTTGATTTTATACAGCAGTTTAAAAGGAATTTTGTATCAGAAAATGCATAATAACCCACAAGAGCAAATTTATTCTTCAAATCAATATTTTTCTGTTTATCATAAAAATCTGCAGCATAATTATTCGAATCAACTTCTGCAAGACACCAGTTGTCAGATGTTGTAATATCTTTTGAAACAAAAAGCACATCCGTATCATCATTTATACTTTCAGGAATTAGCGTATCACCTAATATTACCCTTGTCGGCAAATTCATATCTGCCTTTTGCAGCGAATATTTTAAAGAACTCAATATATTTTTTCTGCTGTTTACTAGAACAAGTTCAATATCAAAATTTTCACAAAGTATATTTTTAATATAATCAATAAGTTTTAAATTATTACTGCATACCGCTATTATAAATTTATCAATGCCGTATTTTTTCAGGTTATTTAACTGCCACCATATAACAGGTTTTCCCCGCATCGGAAGCAGTGCAAGCGAGGAATAAAATCCGACAGGCATATTTTCATTTCTGGTTTCTCCGCCAAAAAGCAGAATATTATTAAATCTTTGCACATTGCCTCCTTATATATTCCTTTAACTGTTCAGGAGTTCCTACGCAGTCAAAATGTGCTATATCAAATATACCGATTTTAGCAGTCATTTTTTTTAAATGATTGTATACATTTGACATATAAAATTCACCTTTTTGTAAATCATTGCAGACAACAAGATCAATAACGGCATCTTTAAATAGTTCGATATTTTTAAAATAGTACATACCGCAGATTGCATGATTTGAGATTACTTCTTTCTCCTTTGTCAGTATTAAAAAGCCGTTTTCATCAACACTCGCATAAGAAAAGCAGGGATTATCAGAATTTATTGTTAATAAAGCACCGTCAAGATTTCTTATTCTTACATCTGAAATAAATTCTTTGACATCATTACAATCAAAAATATTATCAGAATCCGCAAATATAATATCGTATTCCGGTTTAATCTTTTTATGCGAAGCTAATGCCGTAATTGCAGCCCCCATAGTCAATTTAGGCACTGAAACAAAATCCAGAATATATTTATCTCTTAATTTTTGAAGCTGTAATTTCTGTTCTGTAAGAAATTTTTCCTGCAAAACAAGAATGATATTTACATCAATCATTTTAAAGCTGTCAAGCACATGTTCAATCATCATTTTTCCGTTAAATTCAATAAACGGTTTTGGAACATCGTACCCTTCAACAGCAAAACGACTGCCAGCACCAGCCATAGGAATAACTATATTTATAGAAATATTTTCAGATAAGCCAGAATTATTAAACATTGCAATAGTCATAAACTACCTTTGATATTACAAATATTATTTTATCATAAATATTATATTTAATCCTTTAATAAA
>ULJB01036028.1_pt1 | contig 19704 bp, 17 predicted proteins | sample 1950771 | NCBI WGS metagenome assembly ULJB01 (sample SAMEA4835461, study PRJEB28245) | human gut metagenome | biome: gut microbiome; material: fecal sample | place: Denmark | collected 2008
TTATGCTTCTGCTCCATAGTTTCTGGATGAAAGTGACTTTCAAATAATTTATCAATATCATTTTTTTCTTTTATATCCAAATTCAAATATTCTTCGACAATTCTAGATATTACATACCCTCCTGCTTTAAAAATGTGACGATAAGGCATTTGTCTATCACAAATATATGTAAGATAATGTGTTAGGAGAATAGCTTCTGCTTGCTTCTCTGTTGGTTTATCGGAAATATTAAACAAATCAGAATCAGAAAAAAAGCTTGTTTCGAATTGCCATGCTTCTAAATTATCTTCACTCCATCGTAAGTCATCTAGCACTTTTATTAATTTTAATTTGGTTTCTAGTTTCATTTACAACCTCTTAACTACTTCGTCAATATACTCTTTATATTTCTTTTTCAACACTTTCGGAGCAAGAATTTCGACTGCATAGCCCCATTTGAAAAGGTTCCACATAATGTGTTTATCGCCGCTCGCTTTAAAAGTTACAATCACGCTGCCGTCAGCCTGCTGCTTCATTTTTTGCGTCGGGTGGAAGTTATAGTTCAAAACATCTTCAGCAGCCTCGGGAATGAATTTTAGTTTAACATCATAAATCTCTCCAAAATAAACGCCGAATGATTTTTTAGAAAATTCCTGTAAATCAAAACCTTTCGGATCAAACTTCTCAGCCAGAATTTCAACGTTTTTAAGTTTATGTAAAACATAGTTGTATTCGTCCTGCCCTTTGACTTCTTCTCGTGCAATCAGATGAACTTTTTCCCCGTAAATTAAGCCAAGAGGCTCTAAAATCCTGACTTTATCTTTGTATTCAGCCTGGATTTTTCTGTTTTCTTTAATCGCCTGACGTATTACAGATACAACATTCAAATCAACTTTATAATTCTGTGACTGACGAACCGCATAACCTTCTGACTGAAGCAGTAACTCTACCTGTGCTTCATCCATTTTTGTATGTTTGTATTTAAGAGCCTTAACTTTTGTCAAAATTTCATCAAGCTCGGTTTGTGACATTTTATCGCAAGCAGGTTTTAAATTTTCCAAAAACGCAATATCTTCATTTGAAAACGAGACAAGTTCATTCAAAGAATAATTTGTAAATCCCCAGCGTTTGCAGCGTTCATCTGTTGCTATTTCATCAACCTGCGGTAATATGGATAAAACACTATCTCTCATTCTTTCCGCCGTACGTCTGGAAACTCCAAAACGTTCCTGAATATCATTCAATGAAACGCCATTCAATTTTGAAAGCATGAAAATTATCAGATCAATAATATCCGAAACTCTTGAGTATCTTGGTTTATCTTCCATATTGAAACTCCTTTTAAAAATATTCTAGCATAAATATACGTCAAGTACGGACACATTTATTCTTTAGCTTTTAAGTTATACTGAGGTTTTAAATGATCAATTATTTCAGCAGCAGGTTCAATCGCTTTTATAATTTCTGTACTGTTTTTATATGCCATCGGGGCTTCATCAAGTGTTGCCGTTGAAATACAGCTTGAAAAAATCCCTGACATTTGTTTTTTATATTCCTGCATTGTCAATTGGTCTTTTGCCTGCATTCTTGATAAAGCCCTGCCTGCACCATGCGGAGCAGAATTATTCCAATCCGGATTTCCTTTACCAATGCAAATCAAAGAACCCTCTGCCATATTTAGCGGAATCAGTACTTTTTCCCCTTTATAACAAGAGATTGCACCTTTTCTAATAATTCTATCCTCTCCAATGTAATTATGAACTGTTTCAAATTCATCTTCTGCTTTCCAACGCATTCCGACCATAATATCATGTGCCATAATTTTACGGTTTAATTTTGCATATGCCCGGCAATATTCAGCACAAGTCAAATAATCCTGTGCATCTTTACCTGTTAAAAACGAAAGCTGTTTTAGTTCACCTTCCCCGTAACAATTTTTTGTGATAGCAAGATCTTGATAATAAATTGCCAGTTTTAAGCCAATATTTCTTGAGCCGCTATGAATTATTAAATATGTTCCGGTTGAACCTTTTTCTAAAGAAATAAAATGATTTCCACCGCCTAACGAACCGATTTTATTAACATGATTTACAAAATTATCTTTCAGAATGTCTTTACAAATCTTTTTTGTTTTTTCGATAAATTCTTCCGGTACAAGTTCGCTAAATCTTCTTCTGCCATCTCTGCCAAAAGGAATATTCCTGCGAATAACTTTATCCAGTTTTTCATAATCGTTTGTAATATCGTTATCGCTCAATTTTATAACATGCATACCGCAAAATTGATCTACTCCTATAATATTTGGAATAATTTCGCCATTTTTCGGCATCTCAGCAGTAAAACCAATAGTGCAGCCTTTGCCTTTATGACAATCCGGCATAATCCTAATTTGACAATCCTTAAATATAGGATGATTACAAACAGCAAGCGTTTGTTCTGTTACATCTGTATCTTCATTTTCCGTAAAAATTTTTGCTGATGTATATTTCCCTTTGATTTCGTACATTATTATTTCCTCAATTTCATTTTTCGAACTATCTGTGCAACGGTTCTTTCGTCTGTATGTAATCTTTCGGCAACTGCTTTAATCTTAAAATTACACTCGCCCCAAATTTTTCTAAATTCTTCATTCGTAACAGCCGTACCTTCGCAGCGGCAATTTGAGGGAATTTTGTCTTTTATCGAATATCCCATAGATTCTATAAAAGTTTTAAACTTCCCTAAATTTGTCCATTCACCTGATTTTCCGGTCCATTCCTTTGCTTCGGATTTATAAAAATCTGAAATGTATTTCATTATCATTTGCATATTTCCGCTAAATACTACTTTATTTGCTCGTATTAAATATTTCATATTAAAATTTCCTTTCAGAAATAGTATAAAATATAAGTACGTCTTATTCGGACGCACTTAATTAATACTCTTTTTAAAAAGTTTTTCAAGTTATTGAAAAGAATTGTGTTTTAATCAACTAGAGCTTTCGCTATTTTATAAAAATCTTTCATTCGTTCTGGATTATTGTTCAAAATTTGTTCAATTTCAGCTTGCAAATCCTTGTTATCATTCTGATGTTCAAAGTTAAAGACGTCGGAAAAATCAACACCCAAAACCTGTAAAATCTTTTCCAAAGTTGACATTAACGGATAATTTCTACCTGTAACAATGTTACTTAATGCGGTCGGCTCAATCCCAACAAGTTCAGCTATTTTTTCCTGGCTAAAATCTTTTTGTTTAATAAGTTCTTTAATCCTTCGTCCCAGAAGCTTTTTCTTATCCATATTCCCACCTTATTTGTAACTTGAATTAAATTAATGGTACAAATAAAGCTTCTAAAACTACATAATTTTATACTGATTTCAAATGATGTAAATCAGTATAAAATAAATTATAATTTAGTTATTCTGAATTTTTTATAAAATTTTCAGTATAAATAAAAAACCAGTAATGATACTTTTTGTATCATTGGACTTGAAAACGTATGCTACAAGAGCGATGAATAGAATACAACAAAGTTTTAAACTGCGTCCGAATTAGGCAGAGTAGGGAGTTAAGTTAAAAGTTGAAAGGGAATTAGAATATGGAAGATCATAAAATGTTAACGGAAATTATTGAATTAAACAAAAAACATTTTAGAGATTTAATAACAAAAGATTATGCTATCCAAGGTGATGAAAATAATTGGATGCTTTTTTCTGGTACTAATGAACAATATACGAAAAATGAATATTTAAAATTTAAAAAATATGAGAAGAAATTTGAAAAAATACCATTTAAACATAGGTATTATTCATATTATAAGAACAAGAATAATAAATTAACACATAAAGGCATTGTTTATATTATGTTTAACCCAAGCCATGCAATACCCGGGAATTTTGATGATTCCATCAACAATTGTATAAATTTAGCGAAAAATTATGATTATATTGAAATTTTAAACCTTTTTTCACTAAGGAAACCCAGTGGATATAAAAAGACTGAATTATATGACAGCAATAATGTCAATAAAAAATTTATTTTAGATTATTTAGAAAATATAGTCGATAATAAAAATATTGATGTTGTCCTTGCTTGGGGACATGGAAAAGAAAAAGACTACAAAGAAATAATCGATGAAATAAATAATATATTAAAAAATAAAAATAATGTTTTCATAATTGGTATTGATGGACAAAAAGCAAATACTTACATTCATCATGCAAATTCCCAGATTTGGAATGGGCTTGGAAAAATAGAAGAAATTACAAAACTTGTACCATACAACTTTATAGGAGTTTGATACTTTTTGTGTCATGAGCCTTGAAACATTTTGCAACAGGAACGAGTAATTGAATAATCGCAAATTTTAAACTGCGTCCGAATTAGGCAGAGTAGGGAGTTAAGTTAAAAGTTGAAAGGGAACTTAAAATGAATAAAGAAGAAATTTTTAAGAATATTCCGCACATAAAGGCTTATAGGCACGATATCACAGATTGTTTTGATTTGTATTTTGGACAAAACAAGAATAATAAAAATAATTGCCTTATAGAAGTTAAGGGTTTTGCATATTACGATTGCGAAACCCCAAAAGCCAAATCTGATTGCTACAGATATTATCTTGAACTGGGAATGAATAATCCCAAAAACAATAACCCCCTGGTTGTTTCAATGCTTAACCCGTCAAATACATTTCCGGAAATAAACGGTAAAAAATCAACAGTCGACGGAACTGTAAAAAATGCAGTAAGAATTGCCTATAAAGCAGGATACTCAAAAGTTATTATTTTAAATTCTTTCAACTATATAGACGGAAACAGCTTGACTGCAATAAAATCAACAAAGCAAACTTCAAATGATATTAATACAAAAATAATATTAAATGTATTAAAAGAGCATAAAAATTTGATGATAGCTTGGGGTACAAAAGTTCGACAAAAAGATAAAAATAATATTTTAGGCAGCATTTGGGATATAGCTACAGATTTGAAAATATTTACGTACGCTTGGAATAAAAATTCAAATTGTCCATACCATCCTGCAACCAGAGTGGATAATAAGAACAACGGCTTTCATCTAACGAAATTTTTAACAGACAAGACCAATTTACTAGAACTGGCTGTCAAAAAGCAAAATGATAAATTTAATTTAGTATTAATAAGTCAAAATTAAATTGCGTCCGAATTGGACAGAGTGCGGAGTTAAGATAAAAAAAGAAAGGAAAGGAACGTAATGTATTTCTGGAAAATAAAAATTGATAAGAATAAATTGTTAGATGTCAAAGTAAATGCTTCTTTTAGTAACACCTTTAATAAAAAAGAATTGAAACAAATTCAAAAATTTTATGATAATAAGGGTAAAAAAATTCATTTTGAAGAAAAAGTTAAAGTCGATGGCATTTGCTATAAAAATCGAACAAAATTAATTGCAAGTTGGCACTCTGAATCTAAAAATTCTGAAAAAGTTTTAGGCTTTATAATGTTTAACCCAAGTTTTGCAAATCAAAAAAACAGCGATGACACCGCTAGAAATGCTATCAAATTTGCAAATAAAGAAGGATATAATAAAATTATTGTTTTAAACTTATTTCCCATAAGAATTTCCGGAGCAGATTTTGTTTGCAAATATTATACAAAAGAATATTTGAAGAACTATAAGTGTGAAATAAATTTTGATGATTTACCTAAAGATGTTGTATTGTGTTGGGGAAAATTACCCAAAAATATCCCAGATATAGATTCAATAATAGAAAAACTATGTTCAGAATTAAATAAAAATAAAACATTGTATCAAATAACGGATGAGAATTTTCAGAGACATCTATCCTCTCCGTCTGTTAGTTCTATAGGAGGAATTGAACAGCTTAAGTTAACAAAGATACAATCAATTTACAAATTTAATAAATAATATTTTCAGTTAAACTTGCACAATTCGGAGAAAATATGGTATAATATCCGTATAATATTCGGAGAAAGCATGAAATATATCTATCAAAATGCAGATTGGCACCGCTTTAGATGGTGCGGAGAAAAAATTCAGAATTTATTGTTAGAAATCAAAAAATCGCAAGGGTATTTACTTGGCAAAATGGATTCTCTGGGGTTTGATGTTAAGAACAACGCTCTATTACAGGTTTTAACAGAAAACATTATTAAATCATCTGAAATTGAAGGACAAATTTTAGATAAACATTTGGTTCGCTCATCTATTGCAAGACGACTCGGTATAGACATTGGCGGCGAAACACCTGTTTCAAGAGATATTGAGGGCGTTGTCGAAATGATGCTTGATGCAACTCAAAATTATTCATCCAATATGACAAAAGAAAGACTTATAGGCTGGCACGCTGCACTTTTCCCGACAGGTTTCAGCGGAATGTACAAAATCAATGTAGGAAATTACAGGAATGATGAACTTGGACCAATGCAGGTTATTTCAGGTTATGCGGGAAAAGAAAAAATCCATTACGAAGCTCCATCTGCTTTAATTTTAGAAAATGAAATGAATGAATTCCTAAACTATATAAATACAAATAATGAATATGATTCTTTGATAAAAGCCGGCATTGTGCATCTCTGGTTTGTAATTTTGCACCCGTTTGATGACGGTAATGGGAGAATTGCAAGAGCCTTAACGGATATGATTCTTGCAAGAAGTGATGACAGCAAATTCCGTTTTTATTCGATGTCTTCGCAAATCCAGAAAAACAGAAAAAGCTATTATGAAGTTTTGGAAAAAACTCAAAAAGGTTCAATGGATATAACAAATTGGCTTTTATGGTTTTTGGAAAATCTTCTTATTGCTATTCAATCAAGCGGAGAAATTACCGATAAAGTTTTGCAAAAAGCAGAATTCTGGCAGAAAAATTCAAATTTAGTTTTTAACGAAAGACAAATTAAAGTTCTAAATCGGTTTATGGATAATTTTGAAGGCAATCTTACAACAACAAAGTGGGCGAAAATGTGTAATTGTTCTCAAGATACTGCTTCGCTAGACATTAATGATCTTATTGCTAAAAAAATAATGAAAAAAGTGGGTAAAGGTAGAGCTACACATTATCTTTTGCGTAAATAATTAAAATCCTACAACATTCTGTAGTTCTTTTGATTTTTTAATTTTAACTTCATCTTCAAGCATCTTGGAAAGTTCATCTAAATCAGTTATACATAAGAAGTCAGCTTTCTTTTTTACTGTAGCGAAATCGCCGGCAGTTAGGCCTTTTATATTTATATCTGCATTTTTAATCCCGAAAAAGTGTTCAAATGCAGTGTTCACCTGTTCTTTTGTCATAAAATCAAATTTAATTTTGAACGTAAATCGTCTCAAACTGGCTTCATCAAGCGTGTCAAGCAAATTTGTCGTACAAACAAACGGATATTCGTGAGATTCCATCCACGTCAGCATCTCATTAACCTGTGAGATTTCCCAGTTTCTTACGGCATTACTTCGGTTTTGTAAAAATGAATCTGCCTCGTCAAAAATTAACATTGCTTTTTTAGATTTGGCTTCGGCAAATGCATCTGCAATATTTTGTTCTGTCTCGCCAACATATTTGGACATTAAATCACTTGCACGCTTCATTATTACCTCAACCCCTAGTTCTTTAGCTAAATACCTTGCATATAAACTTTTCCCGGTCCCGGGTTCTCCATAAAGGCAAAGTGAAAAGTTTACTTTTCCGCAAGATTTTATTTTTGCGGTCAAATCCTTTATATCCAAATCCGTATTTACCAAATTGTCATTATATTCTTTCATTTCAAACTCTTTCTTCTTTTTGACATTTTTCTTTTTAGTCACAACTTTTGCAACATTTTCAACAAAAACCTCAAAATCATCTTGATTACCGTTAATAAGTTTTGTTGTTTTAACTGCATTCGTAATCAATGACGGCGGGATTTCGTAATTTTTGTTTAATTCCACAAGTTTTTTGTTATCTATTTTAAATTTGTTTTTGCGAATAACCCGTTTCCAAATATTCAGGCGGATGTCATCTGTCAATTTTTCAAACTCGACAGTATAAGTCATTCTACGCAAAAATGCCGGATCTACATCATAAATATTATTTGTAGTCCAGAAAATCGGAATAGGTGTTTCTTCAATCAAAGTATTTAAGTAAGCCTTTGATGCACTTCCAAATTCAGTAAACCCTCTGTTCATAACATCTTCAGCTTCATCAAACAGCAGGCAGGAGTTTAAGGATTTTGAAAGAATTGTTTGTTTTGATGATAAATCGCTCAGTCGGTCTTTTCTTGAAGCTTCTTTGTCCATAAATTCTGCCGATACTGAGTACATATCGCATTTTGCTTTGTTTGCGATAAGTTTTGCAAACTGAGTTTTACCTGTTCCGACAGAGCCGTAAAGCAAAATATTTATGCCTTTAGCGTGGTTTTTAATCGCTGAAGTCAAGATATTTAAAGTAATATTCCGCTCTTTTGTCAAATGCTCAAAATCTTTCCAACAAAGCTCTGATTTCTGATTTTTCCCAAGTAAAATATTTTTAATCTGTGTTTGTGTTTTTATCTCTGAATTCAAGAACACTTCAAGAATTTTATTATTTAATGCGATTTTATCATTATTAAATGAAGTTTTTATTAAAATTCCTTTATTAAATAATTGTTTTTTTAATCCAGCAACTTCCCAACTTTTTAAGTCAAGCACTTGAATTCCAAAAATTTCAAATTCTTCATTAAACCCCTCAAAATATTTATGGAGTTCATTAACACAACGATTGATAACTTTAAATATATAAAATGATACTATTTCTTGTTCTATACCATTCAAATTATATAAATTTGAAACAAATTCAATTTTATTCTTGAGTGAAGATTTTTTATATTTTAAACTTTTCAATTTTGTGACTAAAATTTGTTTTAAGGTACTTTTAAAATTTAGTTCTTCATTGTAACCTCTAAGTTTGTGATATTTAGGGCACTTTCTTCTAGGTAAATCCAGCATACTAATTAAGTCTCTGTAAAAAAAGTTAAATTCACTTTTGGCGATATCTAAGTTGTCGATTAATTTTATCAAATATCGACATAACACAGCACATTCAAAGGCAGAACATTTCGAGCGTCCTTTAAGTTTATCATTTAATTTATCAAAATTTTCTATCAATTTATTAACCATATTGTAAATCCTTCCGTACATACATTGTAAGCAAGAACTATGCCACTTCCGGACGGGTAATTCAAGTTAATGACACAAATATTATTATCAAATAGCCGAATGGATAATAAATATTAATAAAACTAAATAGACAATGTTGAAATTATAGATTTTTGTTATAATAAGAGCTTTAAGGAGTATATATCATGAAAAAGGTTTTATATTTTGATGTTGAATATGCAAATGCAAAAAATAAATCAATTTGTCAGTTAGGATTGTTAAGTGAATATTACCCCATCAGGAGAACCTGTTTTCCCTGAGAAAAATATTTTTATAAACCCGGAGGATGGTTTTCAGGACTGGTGTATAAAAGTTCATGGAATTACCGAAAAACAAGTTGAAACAGAACCAAATTTCCCTGCGGTATGGAAAGATATTGAAAAATATTTTGCGGATGCTGTTATTGTCGGTTATAATGTTTTCGTTTCTGATTTAACAGCATTGTCAAAATCTTGTGCAAGATACAATATTAAATTACCGGATTTATACTATATTGATGTAATGCGGATAGCAACTGACAATATTCCTTATTATGCAGTTAAAGATTTTACTCTTGAAAGTGTGTGTGAATGCTTGGAAATTGATATGGACAGATCCCATGATGCATTTGATGATGCCTGTGCCACATCTGATTTATTTAAATATCTGATTGAAAATTATGAGATAGATATAAATAAGTACATAAGAAAATTTTCACCGATTTAGGCAAAAGAATTTGTAAACTATGTTGCAGATCCTGTTTTACGACGATCCATGAGTGAATTTTACGGAGTTATCCAGGGGATAATGCTGGATTGTAAAATTAAACCTGAAGAAGAATCTTTTATAAAACAGTGGAAAAAAGATAATAACGCTTTTGAGTCAAAAGAAGAACTTGTTCCAATATTTTATACTCTGAATAAAATTCTTGAAGATAATGTGATTACATTAGAGGAAGTGAATGAATTAAAATCGGTTGTAAGAAAATATTATGAAACAATTCTAGGTTCACCGATCACAAATTCATTACAGGAATTAAGAGGAATATTAAAAGGAATTATTGTAGATAATAAAATTTCCACGGAAGAAGGCGAAAATCTTATGAAGTGGTTATATAATAATATACATTTGAGTGAATACTATCCGTATAATCATATTTCTGACATATTTGAAACAGTTTTAGAGGACGGTATAATTACCGAAAAAGAATCAAATTCATTAATAGAAATAATTAACTCTATATTATCTCCTGTAGAATCATTAAAAGAACAAATTTCCGGAGTTAGGAATAAACACGTCTGTTTGAGCGGGAATTTTTCACATGGTCAAAAAGGAGATGTAGAAAAAATAATTACAGAAAAGGGCGGTATTATTGATTCGGGATTAAAAAAGTCAACTGATATTTTAATTATCGGCGATTATGAAAGCCAGGCCTATGCCCATGGGACCTACGGGACAAAAGTTCGAAAAGCAATGGAATATAATAGTAAGGGATGTAATATTTGTATTCTTAAAGAAGCAGATTTTTTTGCAAATAGTTAAATTGAATACATACGCTGTTTATTCCCTGTTAGTATACTTAGGGAATGTAACTAAAAAAGCTCAATATAGCTGTTATACAGTTTCAATCTTCCTCAAATTTCCCTGTAATTTAATAAAAATACACTGTAAATTTGGTATTATCAGTGAAATTATTCAGAGCCTTTTGCTCTGTGGACTACAATATCCGCTTTTTAGTCCGCAACATAAGCAGCATAAGGATAATTTTTAAAATCAGCATTTAAAGATTTCATAATTATACCGCCTTAACCATTTTCATTTATATTTGTTAATACTACAATATAAGACTCTGTTGTATTTGAATTATCTTTATACAAATATAATTCAACGGTTAAATCTTTTTTGTTGAAAGGATCAGATACCTGAGTAATTTTTAATGCTTTTGTTCCCTGCGGGATTTCAGATTCCACGGAATCAAAAGAATTCTATTAGGCTTGGGTATAGGCTACAAATATCACAGGCTTGATAACAGGCGCACCTACAGCGCAGCTGTCGGTTACAGAACAAGAACAGGTATGATTGTGAGTGTAAATTATCAGTATAACACAGAAATGGGCTATAAGAACAAAATCTTATTTATAAATGTCTTTAACATCAGTTTAACATTTACGTTAATTGTAATATTTTACATGTAAAATTTTTACTTTATAATCTTTTTATGAAAAAATTATTAATAACAATTTTTGCCATTACAGTCGCTTTTTTACCTTGTTTTGCATCAGAAATTCAATTAACAGACTATTCAAACAATTCCAACTGGCTTGCCAAACCTATAATAAACAAGTATCCTGTAGATGTTTTTTATATTTACCCGACAGTTTGTACAACTAAAGACAAAACAAATCTTTGCAAAGTTGATGATTTTCAAATGAGAGAAGCTGCAAAAAGTGTTTTAAAACTTCAGGCAGAAGCTTTTGATACTGTAGCAAATATTTATGCACCTTTTTATACCCAGTACAATTTCAGAGCATTTGCTTATTCAAATTATGAAAAAATCCAAAAAGATACAGCAAATAATATTCAGGGCTTGTCTAATATTTATAGTGCACTTGATTATTATTTTAAGAATCTAAATCAAGGACGTCCGTTTATTCTTGTAAGCCATTCTCAAGGTTCAGGTATAATGCTTATTGTTTTAAGCGACTATATGAAAAAGCATCCTGAATATTACAAAAAAATGGTTGCGGCATACGTTTTAGGCTATCCTGTAACAAAAGAATATTTCAAAAAAAATCCGCATTTGAAATTTGCGAAAAAAGCAAATGATACAGGGGTAATAATTTCTTATGATATACAATCTCCTGAAAAGTCTGGAATAAATGTTTTGCAGGCTAAGAACCAAATTGCAATAAACCCGATAAACTGGAAAAGAAGTCAAAGGCTTGCAAAAGCAGAAGATAATCTGGGCAGCCTTGATGAAAAAACACTAAAAATAACAATCCCAGGCATTGCGGATGCAAGAGTAAATAGAAAACTCGGTGTTGTAATTTGTTCGACAGCAGATGTAGATACTTATGAAATACCTTTACCGGAACTTTTCGGCAACGGCTCCTTTCACGGGCAGGATTTTCAGTTTTATTTTCTGAATTTAAGAGAGAATGCCAGAGTCAGAATTAAAAAATTCGTTACTGAAAAATAAAAATAAAATTATTAATTTTAACTGCGCAAACCTTGAGAAAGCCGCAGCTTTTTTCACTCCTGCACACTAGAAAAATATTTAAAGCTAAATACAAATTACGGAAAAATTTCGCACATAATATTTTTTACAACTTTAAAAATTTTCATGATATGTTAAGTTTTGCAGATAATTAAAAATAATGTTATCATTAAACTATGAAAATAGGAATTATTGGTTTAGGACTTATAGGCGGTTCACTATTTAAAGATTTAAAAAAATCTTACGATGTAATTGCCGTTTCAAAATCTCAAGACGGAGAAAAAATATACAAATCTTACAAAGTTTTAAAGGACAGAGATTTAATTTTTGTATGTACTCCTATGAATAAAACTCTTGATGTTCTAGATAAATTGGAAAGTATTTTGCATACTGATACAGTAGTTACAGATGTCTGCAGCCTGAAAAAGTTCGTATCAGAAAAACAAAGACCCTATACTTTCATTCCATCTCATCCAATGGCAGGCACTGAGCACAAAGGATACGAAAGCTCATTAGAAGGTTTGTTTAAAGGCGCAAAATGGGTAATCACAGGAGAGAAAAATGAAATGCTTCTTGAAGTTATTAACTATCTTGGTGCAAAACCTGTATTTACAACGCCTGAAAAACATGATGAAGCTGCAGCATTAATTTCTCACATGCCTATGGTAATTGCTCAGGCCTTAATGCTTACTGCAAAAGATAATCCGTTAGCATTAGAAATTGCATCCAGCGGATTCCGTGATATGACAAGACTTGCATTATCTAATGAAGAAATGGCATGTGATATGGTTTCAATGAATCACGTAAATATAGAACATAGTATCTTAAAACTCTATAAATCTATAGGCGGTCTATTAAACGGCAACTATCCGGAGATAATTGCCGAATTAAAAAAAATACGCTCTAAAATGTTTATTTAGCAAAAACTTCTTCGATTGATTTATTATAATCAGGACGTAAAATTCCTTTTTCAGTAATAATGCCTGTAATCAAATCGTGGGGTGTTACGTCAAAGCCGGGGTTTATTACATTAACATCAGGAGCACATACCAATTTCCCGTTTATATGTGTAACCTCATCATGCGAACGTTCTTCTATAACAATTTCATCACCTGTTCTAATGCTTGTATCTATGGTTGACAAAGGAGCTGCAACATAAAAAGGTATATTATGGTATTTGGCGGCAATTGCAACCGTATAAGTTCCAATTTTATTTGCAGTATCACCGTTTGCCGCAATTCTGTCAGCACCTACAACTACCATATCAATCATACCTTTTTTCATAAAATATGAACACATGCCGTCAGTAATTAAAGTTGTAGGAATACCGTCCATAGTAAGTTCAAATGTTGTAATTCTTGCACCTTGCTGGCGCGGGCGGGTTTCATCAGCAAAAACCTGAACTGTCGGATCATTTGCAAAAGCTGATCTGACAACACCAAGGGCTGTGCCGTATCCGACTGTAGCCAGTGCACCTGCATTACAATGCGTCAGTATCACAGCTCCTTTTGGAACAATTTTAGCCCCGTAATCTCCAATTTTTTTATTAATAGCAATATCTTCATCCTCAAGCTTTATTGCATTATACTTTAATTCTTCTACAATTCCCTTTATATCAGATTTGGAATTTTTAATAACATCTTTTTGTTTTTCAACAGCCCACATCAAATTTACGGCAGTCGGACGGGAGGTTGCCATATAATCAGCTTTATCAAAAAGTCTTTTGACAAATTCTTCACGAGAAAGATTTTCTTTTTCTAGCTCCTGAGCGTATAAAACAACACCATGCGCGCCTGCAACACCTATTGCCGGAGCTCCTCTTACAATCATATTTTTTATTGCATCAAACATCTGTCTGCCATGTGTAATATTTATATACTTGAATTCGTACGGTAAAAGGGTTTGATCAACCATTTTTGAATAATTGTCAATCCACTGTATAGTTTTTATTTTTGAATGAAATTCCGTCATAATTAATTCCTTTTTTTTTATTTAATAATAATTGAAATATATTTTTACGTAAAGTATGTTTTTATAAATAAATGCAGTTCAATAGGAATTAATTTCTCTTAAGATATGGATATATCTTTATAACTTTCTTTATGTTATTTATGGTAAAATATTAATATGATAGAAAGATATACACGTAAAGAAATGGCTGAAATTTGGGATTTGCAATCTAAATTCCAATATTATCTTAATGTTGAAATTGCTGTGGCAGAAGCTTATGCTGAACTCGGCATTTTCCCTCAGAACGATATAGAAAAATTGAAACAAAAAGCCAAATTTGATCTTAACAGAATTGATGAAATCGAAGCAGAAGTCAAACATGATGTAATAGCATTTTTAACATGCGTAAATGAAAGTCTAGGCGGACTCGCAAAATATATGCATGTAGGCATGACAAGTTCTGATGTAATAGACACTGCTTTTGCACTACAAATTCAGGATAGCGGTAAAATTATCATAAAAGATTTGGATGAAACAATTCAGTCAATGAAGGAGCTTGCCCAAAAACATAAAAACACTATTTGTATAGGACGTTCTCACGGTGTACATGCAGAAATTATGACATTCGGGATAAAAATTTGCAATTGGATAGATATTATTGAACGCCAGAGAGCAAATTTTATTCACGCACTTGATGAAATAAAAGTGGGACAGATTTCAGGCCCTGTAGGGACATACAGCAATATCCCGCCGGAAGTTGAACAAATTGCCTGCAAAAATCTCGGTCTCAAACCTGCAAGAATTTCAACACAAATTATCGCGAGAGATTACCATGCTTATTTTATGCAGTCGCTGGCGCTTATTGCAAGCGTAATTGAACAATTTGCGACAGAAATAAGACATCTTCAGCGTACAGAAGTTCTGGAAGTTGAAGAAGGTTTCGGGAAAAATCAAAAGGGTTCATCTGCAATGCCGCATAAAAAAAATCCGGTATTATCCGAGAATTTATGCGGGCTGGCACGTGTTGTCAGAGCTAATTCAATTGTGGCACTTGAAAATATTCCGTTGTGGCATGAACGCGATATTTCGCATAGTTCGGCAGAACGAATAATTTTTCCAGACAGTTTAACACTCATTGATTTTATGCTTAACAGATTTAAAAATATTACACAAAATTTAGTTGTTCATGAAAAAAATATGCTAAAAAATACGGAAAAATTCGGGGGCATAATTTTTTCTCAAAAAGTTCTGCTAAAACTTATAGAAAAAGGATTATCTAGAGAAGATGCATACAGACTGGTTCAAAGAAATGCAATTGATGCATTCGAGAATGACGGAGATTTTAGAGTTAATCTTTTGAATGATGAATGCATTACAAAACTCCTGACACCTGTTGAAATTGATGAAATATTTAACAAAGAAGAATTTTTGAAAAATATTCAGGAAATATATAACCGTATCTTATAAATATAAAGCTGTATATTTATGTTTTCAAATTTTTAAAATTCGAGTAAAATTTTCAAACTTTCTTTTTCTTTATTTTTTTCAAATGCCTCTATTGCATCGTCTGCTTTGTATTTTGCGGAAATAAGAGGAGAAAAATCTACTTTTCCTGATTTTAAAAGTCTTAATGCAGCAGGGAATTGCCCGCATCTTGAACCGAGAACAGTAATTTCATCAATTACGATAGGCGCAAGATTAAATTCTTTTGAAGCTGCAACCGTACTTTTTAAAACCAGCACTCCGCGCGGTTTTGTAAGTGCAAGAGATGTTTCAAAACCTGAAACGGAACCTGTTGCTTCTACAACGACATCATAAATTTTTTCCACTTTTAAATCATTAAGCAATTTTGTTTTAACACCTTGAGCTTTAGCAATATCAAGTTTATTTTGATGTTTGCCGACTAAAGTAACATCAAAATTCTGCGCATTTAATGTTAAAGCGGTAATAAGCCCGAGCTTGCCGTCTCCGAGAACTATAACTTTTTCGAAAGGTTTTATGTGTAATTGTTCCGTAATTTCGCATGCTGCTGCAAGAGGTTCTACAAAAACTGCCTGCTCATCAGGTACGTTATCAGGAACTGCAAAAAGTGTTTCAAGAGGCATTGTAAAATATTGGGCAAAAACTCCGTCTTTTCTCCAGATTCCTAATGTATGACGGTCAGGACAGTGGCGGTATAATTTTTGTGCACAATAGGGACAGTCCGGTTTTTTGCAGCCGTAGCTGATTTCTGCAACAACACGCTTGCCGAGAAGCGATTTATCTTCATCATTGATTTCTTCAACAACTCCGACTGCTTCATGCCCGAGAATTCCTTTGTAACCCATATAGCCTTTTGTAATTTCATAATCTGTATTACAAATTCCTGCAAGAGTAACGCGCACAAGAGCTTCTCCTTTTTGCGGAACAGGCTTCTTATAATCATTTATGAGTTTTAATCCTTCATCAAATACTACTGCTTTCATTTTTTATCCTCTTTACTTATACTAAATCGCCTTTTAGATACCAGGTTTTAACTCCGGTTATTTTTACATTTACAAACTGTCCGGTCAAATTCTTATCACAGGGTATGTGTACCGTTTTAAAGTTTCTTGTTTTTCCGGAATTAATCATCTGTCCTTTATGTTCGTAAAAACTTTCCACAAGCACTTCCATCTCCCGTCCGGCGTATTTATAATTTGATTTAAGGCAGTTTTCCTGAATTTTTTTGTTCAATCGCTGGAATCTTTCATTTTTTATATCTTCCGGGATAAATTTATCAATCCATTTCCCTGCAACAGTTTTTTCACGCGGAGAATACGCCGCGACATTACAGTAATCCAGTTCAAATTCGTCAATTGCAGTCAGAGTCTGTTCAAACTGTTCTTCTGTTTCTCCCGGGAAACCTGCTATAAAATCGCTCGTTATTGTAACATCAGGAACCATTTTACGCACTTTTTCAACAATTTTTGCATAAGTTTCTCTGTCATAGCGTCTGTTCATTGCTTTCAAAACTTCTGAACTGCCAGACTGCATTGGAATATGAAAATATTCACATACCTTATCAAGTTCTACAACAGTATCTATAAGTTCATCTGTTATATCAGTAGGATAAGATGTTACAAAACGTATCCTGAAATTTCCTTCAATTGCATTGAGTTCTCTTAGAAGCTGTGCAAGACGATAATTTGCAAGATCCTGACGCTCAGGCTGCTTGGATGGAAAATCTTTACCATAACTGTCAACATTCTGCCCGAGAAGCGTAATTTCCTTAAAGCCTGAATTTAATGCATCTTTAGCTTCTTTAATAATAATTTCGGGCAGTCTTGAACGTTCACGCCCTCTTGTATAAGGTACAATGCAGTATGTACAAAAATTGTTGCATCCTTCCGTTATAGGAATCCACGCATTCACGCCTTTTACTCTTTTAATTTCATATTCTTTAGCAATATTATCTTCTGTAGCATTAGTTTCTGTACATTCACAAACCCTTTCGCCGTTGTTAATTCTTTTTATAATTTCAGGGAGCGCATATATTTTATGTGTTCCGAGTACAAAGTCCACATAGGGTGCTCTTGAAAAAATCTTATTTGCTTTCTGCTGTGCAACACACCCGCAGATGCCTATTTTTATGTTTTTACCGGAAACTTTTTCATGCTTCCATTTTCCCCAGACACCAAGCTGGCTGAATGCTTTATCTTCGCTTAACTGTCTGATTGAACATGTGTTAACCATTAACAAATCAGCTTTTTCCGGTTCTTTAGTTTCTTCATAGCCCAGATGCGAAAGCATGCCAAGCATTCTTTCAGTATCCGATTTATTCATCTGACAGCCCATAGTTTCAATATATACCTGTTTCATTTATTTTCCCGCTATTTATATTATTCACTATGTAAATTATAATACAAAAATACTTAATATACTTGACTTTTAATGAATATAATATTATTGTTTAATTAAATGGTTGAAAGGTGTTTATTATATGGGATTAGGAAAGAAAAACGTTCTCACGCTTTTGCACGAAAGAACAGAAAAATTTGCAGATAAAGTTGCTCTTGGAATGAAAACTCCATACGGCTGGAAAGAATTTACCTATAGAGGCGTCGGACTTCTATCACGCAAACTTGCTTATTATTTGTTAACAGAATTAAATGTAAAAAAGGGCGACAGGCTTGCAATACTGTCTGAATCCAAACCTGAATACGGAGCGTGTGTGTTTGCATCTGTTATATCCGGAATGATTACTGTTCCTTTGGATATTAAGCTTACTAAATATGAATTAAAATCAATTCTCACAGACTGCGAGCCTTCCATAATTCTTGTTTCTAAAAATTATATAGAAATGGCAGAATATTTAAAAAATGAAATTCCATCTTTAAAACAAATTCTTGTAATGGATGAACCTTCATACAATGTTAACGAAAAAAGTATCTACCAGCTTGAAGATAACTATGATTATAAATGGAGTCTGCGCAGCTCAAAATCCACTGCATTTATAATATACACATCAGGCACAACAGGTTCGCCCAAAGGAGTTGAAATTACTTTTGAAAATATGCTGGCACAGCTTGATGATTTGAAATATGCACTGGATCAGATATTGCCGGATAAACATGTTAATATTTTATCAATTCTTCCGATGAATCACCTTTTTGAAATGACCGTGGGATTTTCAACATTTTTAAATTTCGGTTTTTCTGTATATTACACTCCAAGCTTAAAACCAAAAGATGTTTTAAGTATTATGAGAGAAAAACAAATTGAATTTATGATTGTCGTTCCTGCATTTTTAAAATTATTAAAGACCGGGATTGAATCAGAATTAAATAATTCCTCACAAACTACTCAATTGTTATTTAAAGTAATGTTTTATCTTGCAAAATTTATTCCATCATTCAGGGTAAAAAAATTAATGTTTAAAAAAATCCACAGCAGATTCGGCGGGCATTTTTCGGGCTGTATCTCAGGCGGCGCTCCTTTAGATGTTGCTGTCGGGAAATTTTTTGAAAGAATAGGTATAAAAGTATATCAGGGCTACGGACTATCAGAGGCAAGTCCTATTGCCTCAGTAAATGTTGACAGACCCGGAGATATAGCATCTGTCGGAAAACCTTTAAAAAGCATTGAGGCAAAAATAGACCCCGAAAACGGAGAATTACTGTTAAAAGGGCCTTCAATCATGAAAGGCTATCATAACCAGCCTCAATTAACTGCTGAAGTCATAGATACAGATGGCTGGCTTCATACCGGCGATGTCGCCAAAATAAGCGGACAGGGACATATTTATATTACAGGCAGAATTAAAAATATGATTGTTCTTTCAGGAGGGAAAAAAGTTTTCCCTGAAGAAGTAGAAAGCGTTCTTGAAAAAAGCCCCTATTTCAGCGAAGTATGCGTGCTCGGAATTTCAAAAACCTTCGGAGCAAAAGACGGTGCAGAAGAGGTTACTGCTGTTGTTG
>ULJB01006617.1_pt1 | contig 18815 bp, 15 predicted proteins | sample 1950771 | NCBI WGS metagenome assembly ULJB01 (sample SAMEA4835461, study PRJEB28245) | human gut metagenome | biome: gut microbiome; material: fecal sample | place: Denmark | collected 2008
GAATAAGTCGGTTTCGCACCATCTACTTTGGGTGAGGGATGATTTACTGCCATAGTGCCATAGTATCTTAGCAGCTGAATAAATACATGCCATCTAATGACATCCTCTCCAAAAAGGACGATGGAAAGAATATTAGGACCTGTCATAGCGCACATGATGCGCGATCTTTTTACGACAAATTTTAGATTACGCAATAAATGCGCAATGACATTAATGAATACAACTTGACGTCCTGCCTTTCTGTCAGCTGGAAATGCCCCCCCCCCGACACTCTTGAATAATCTGATCTTTTCATTAATTCTACTCCTATCAGTTTTAATTACATATATATTATAACAAAACAGCCCCGCTTTTTCAAGCAGGACTGTTTGTTTATGTGTTAATTTGACCTATTTAGCTGATTTTGAAGGTATTCTCATTGCATAGAATGAACGAACAACGAACACTAATGCAACAATTAAGAATATCCATCCAGCAATCGGAGCAACACATCTGAAGTTTTCAGATATAGCAATTTCCATTGCAAGAAGTCCGAATAATGTAGTGAACTTAATTATCGGGTTCATAGCAACTGAAGATGTATCTTTGAAAGGATCACCTACTGTGTCGCCGACAACTGTTGCTTCATGAAGCGGAGTACCTTTTTCTGCTAAATCAACTTCAACGATTTTCTTAGCATTATCCCAGCATCCGCCTGCATTTGCCATAAATACAGCCTGGAACAAGCCGAATACGGCAATTGCTATCAGGTAGCTTACGAAAAATGCTACAGGAGCTGATGTCATGCAGCTTGGAGCTGATAAACATGCAAATGCAAGAGCAAATGCAAACAATGCGATAAAGATATTAATCATACCTTTTTGAGCATATTGAGTACAAATTTTTACAACTTCTTTTGAATTTGAAACATTTGCACTCTTTGAATCAGCATCGCCGAGTTTTATGTTATCTTTGATATATTCAGTTGCTGAATATGCACCTGTTGTTACAGCCTGCATAGATGCACCTGAGAACCAGTAAATAACAGCACCGCCTGACAGGAAGCCGAGCAATGTATACGGATTTAATACGTTCAAAATCATTTCAGGTTCAATACCTAAAGTTGTTTTGATAACAAGAATCAATGAGAAAATCATTGTTGTTGCACCAACAACAGCTGTACCGATTAATACAGGTTTTGAAGTTGCTTTGAAAGTGTTACCTGCACCGTCATTTTCTTCTAGGTATTTTTTAGCGTTATCAAAATCAGGTTTGAAACCGAATTCTTTTTCGATATCTTCAGCGACATTCGGAATATCTTCGATTAAAGATAATTCATACACTGATTGAGCGTTATCTGTTACAGGACCGTAAGAGTCAACAGCAATTGTAACAGGTCCCATACCCAAGAAACCGAATGCAACAAGACCGAATGCAAATACAGACGGATAAATCATAACGGCTTCAGGAATATGAATTGATGCAACATAAGCAAGTCCCATCAAAAGAACAATTACCATACCAATCCAGAATGCTGAGAAGTTACCTGCAACAATACCTGAAAGGATTGTTAAAGAAGCGCCGCCTTCGCGTGATGCTGTAACAACTTCTTCTGTATGTTTAGCTTTAGGTGATGTAAATATTTTGGTAAATTCAGGAATTAAAGCTGCGCCTAAAGTACCGCAAGAAATAATTGTTGAAAGAATTAACCATAAATTATCTCCCATATCTGCCAGTAACCAGTGGCTTACGCCGAAAGTCATAGCGATTGAAAGAATTGAAGTTAACCAAACAAGGTTAGTTAACGGTTTTTCAAAGTCAAATTTTTCTGTTTTAGCAGCATAGAATTTGTCAACTACGCCGTTAATCCAGTATGCAACAACAGATGTTACAATCATTAAGAATCTCATTACGAAAATCCATGTTAACAATTGAACCTGATTTTCCTGACCTGCAACAGCAAGCAAGATAAATGAAACAAGAGCAACACCTGTTACACCGTAAGTTTCAAATCCGTCAGCCGTAGGTCCTACAGAATCGCCGGCGTTGTCTCCTGTACAGTCCGCAATAACACCGGGGTTTCTCGGATCGTCTTCTTTGATACCGAATTGAATTTTCATCAGGTCAGATCCGATATCAGCAATTTTTGTAAAAATACCGCCTGCTACACGGAGTGCAGAAGCTCCTAATGATTCACCGATTGCAAAGCCGATAAAGCAAGCTCCTGCAATTTCACCGGGAACAAATAACAAAATTGTCAACATTAAAATAAGTTCAACAGATACAAGGCAAACACCGATTGACATACCTGCTTTTAAAGGAATATTCAAAATATTCAAAGGATTTCCTTTTAAAGAAACAAAAGCAGTTCTTGCGTTAGCAAGAGTATTCATTCTGATTCCGAACCATGCAACTGCATAAGATCCCAAAATACCGATTACAGACCATGCCAGAATAATCAAAACATTTTTCAAAGGCATGTGCTGCAAGTAGCCGAAGTAAAATGCGATACACAAACCGATTAATACTTCTAGTACAAGCAAAAATTTACCCTGCTGAATAAGATAAGTTTTGCATGTTTCAAAAATTGTATTGCCCACTTCTGCCATAGCTTTGTGAACATCCAATTTTTTAATTCTGAAAAATTCAATAAATCCGAATACCAAGCCTACAACAGAAATCGCGATACCTATTAACAGATAGTTAAAGAAATCGCCATTAATGTCTTTGATACTCGGAACAACTAAATCAGCTTCGCTTGCAAGAACAGGCGAAACACCCATTAGCATAGTAGCCAAAAGAGCCATCAATGCTTTTGGAGAAGTCAACTTTTTAATCATAATCTCTCCTTCACTAAAATAAGTTGTCCTACTACCTATAAACTAATAAACATATTATAAAACAAACTAAAATTTTTACAATAATGTAAAAAAAGTTAATAAGTAAATAAGCTGATAGGTGAATAAGTTATTTTGGTCGGCTATGCCAGCGGATATATTTTATTATATTTGCCTGAAAAATTGTTTATTTATGTGCACTTGCACACTGTTATAACTTATTCACTTATTTACGTACTCACACATTATATTTAATAAAGATACACATCCTCCAGCAGTTTGATTTCAAACTCACTACCTGCAGGAATCGAAATTCTTCCTCCTTTGGAAAACAGTGCCAGAAGAGGCGAGCCTGCAAAATTTACAGCATAAACAACCATACCGGTCAGAACAGGGATTGGCGAAATTAAAATACCAACAGGGTTGTCTGCAAGTTTTGATGAAGTTCTCCTTGTTTTTTTATAGAAAATTTCCCCTTTATCAACTTGATTGGCTACCCCTTTCCAGTAGGTTCGCTTTCCCTTCATATTGTTAAAAAAGATTTTTTTCATATTAGCTTTTGTAATTTTTCCATGAACAGATCTTGTCTGACCATTGACTGTAATACTATCAACCATAAGAACAATAAGACCGCCATTCCCTGTCATTTGAGGGAGATGAGAATCTTCTACAACTGCCGTAAATTTTGTACCAACAGGAACGGTTATATATCTTTGTGTTACAGGTTTTATTGATGTGAAAGAAACTTTTGCCCCTTCTCTCAAATAATCAGAAATTACAGAATTTGATTTAACTCGGAATTTTGTACCTTTTTTAATTCTTATTGCAGTTGATTTATCAAATTTATATTCATTTGGAAGTTTTTTTACACCCAATTGAGGTTTAGCCACAGGCGTTGACGGTAAAGACTTTGGAGCTGTCTTTGGAGCTTGTGTAGTCTGAGGTGTTTTTGAAACTGTATTTTGTTGTGTAGGAGCAGTCTTTGGTAATGCAGGTAAAGACTGTTCCAATTTTGACGGGTCATAAGTCCTTCTTATTTCATCGTCAACAGAAGTATCAAGCTCCAATGCAAAAACAGGAGTTGCCAATAACATAAAAATTATAAATATTGTACTAATATTTTTTACGAACATTTTCTATACGCGTCCTTACGAAACCATACAATTCATCAATATTCACATCCGTTCCTGATACAGGGTATGAAAAAGTATTTTTTTCTTGTAATGAAGCCAAAAATTTCTGAAACATATTATAATTTCTTCTTAGATATTTAGCACAACGAGCTTTTACCTTAATTCTTAAAAGCACAGTTCCATGAATATTATATAAATAAGCCTTTAATATATCACTCCATTCAACAAATCCCTCAGGTAAGCTAATACCTGTTTCACTTATTGTAAAAATTAAAGGATTTTTTATATATTTAAACAAAGCTAAAGAACCTAAGATTGTAAAAAAGCAAATACTAACGCAACCCAAAACATAATAAGTAATAGGATTATAAAAACAGTGAATTCTATGATTAAGACTGCAATCCATTGCTAAATTATCTGCATTAAAAATAAAATACAAAGCAGCTATAGTAAAAACAATTATAGTCAAAGACATAAAAATTAAATACTTCTTTGTGTATCCTATCTTGAATTCTTTGATTTCGATGTTTTTATCCATATTAATCCTATTTTAGCATTTCGTTAATAGCTTTTGCGGCTTTTTTACCTGCTCCCATAGCGTTAATAGCATTAGATTCTCCAACCGGAGCAACATCACCGCCTGCATATACAGTCGGGATATTTGTAGCACGAGTCTCACCATCAACTGTGATATAACCTTTTTTATCAGTTATAATTTCTATACCGTCTGCTTCTGCTGAACGTTGAATAATTGGATTTGGTCCTGTACCTAATGCTACAATTACTGTATCAAGATCCATAATTTCTGTTTTTCCTGTTGAAACAGGACGTCTTCTACCTGATTCATCAGGTTCACCTAGCTCCATAACTTCCAATTCAACAGCTTTTACATAACCGTTTTCTCCGATAATTTCTTTAGGAGCATATAAAAATTTAAATACAACACCTTCTTCTTTTGCGTGTCTGATTTCTTCCAAACGAGCAGGAAGTTCTTTTTCAGTTCTCCTGTAAATGATATAAACTTCTTCAAAACCTACACGAACAGCTGTTCTTGCTGCATCCATTGCGACGTTACCGCCACCGAAGATTGCAGCCTTTTTACCAACTTTCAATGGTGTAGGGCTATCAGGCTGTCCTGCGTGCATTAAGTTTACTCTTGTTAAAAATTCATTTGCAGAAAATACTCCGTTTAAATTTTCGCCGGGGACGTGAAGCATTTTTGGCAGTCCTGCGCCCGAGCAGATAAATATTGCATCAAAACCGTCTTCTTTTAATTGTTTCAGGGTAATAGATTTTCCGACAACAACATTTGTATGGAATTTTACACCCATGGCTTTTAGGTTTTCAATTTCTCTGTCAAGCACAACACGCGGTAATCTGAAAGGCGGAATACCGTATCTCAAAACCCCGCCGAGTTCATGCAGGGCTTCAAAAACTTCAACATCATGTCCTGCTTTTCTAAGATCACAGGCAGCGGTCATTCCTGCACAGCCTGATCCGACAACAGCAACTTTTTTACCTGACGGTTTAATTTCAGGCATTTCAGCTTTTGTGTTATCGCCAACATATCTTTCCAATGCCCCGATTGCAACAGGTTCGCCCTTAATTCCTAAAACGCACTGACCTTCGCATTGTCTTTCCTGGGGGCAGACTCGGCCGCAGACTGACGGGAGCATACTTGTTTGGCGGATAATTTCTCCTGCTTTATTCAAATCCCCGTCTTTAATTGCTTTTATAAAATCAGGTATCTGAATATTAACGGGACAGCCTGCCACACATCTCGGATTTTTGCAATGCAGACATCTTGATGCCTCCAGTTTCACCTGCTCTTCCGTTAAATTGCTTTCAACAGGTTCAAAATTATGTCTTCTTTCAATTTTATCCTGTTCTTTTACGTGTTGTCTTTCTATTGCCATCTTTCTCCCCTTACAAATAAAACGTCATTCCGAACTTGTTTCGGAATCTTATTATATTTTACTTTCAAAAAATCTTTTATGCAAGAATATCAAAAAAAGTTAATAAATCATTGTAATTAAGCTGTTTATGTCTTTAAATATAATTATGGACATCATTGAAAAAAGCCGAAAATCTCTCGAATTTGATAAAATAGCGGAAAAACTCTCAAACTATGCAAAAACAAAACAGAGCAGAGAAATCTGCCTTAGAACTCTGCCGTTTGAGGATATTATAAAAATCAAAAACGAACTCAAATGCACCAGAGAAGCAAAATTCATCCTTGATATGCCCTCAGATATTCCGATAGAATTTGTTGCCGATATGGAAAAAATAAAGCAGAATATCGGTGCAACTTATCTTTCTGAAGAAGAATTAATTGACGTTGCAAAAACCTTGCGGACATCAAGACTTGTCAAAAAATTTCTCTATGAAAATCTTCCTGCTGATGCAATCATAAGAATAGCATCTATTAATTTAACCGTTGACAAAGAGCTGGAAGATAAAATCTTTTCGACTTTTGATGAAAATTTGAATATAAAACAGGATGCAACACCCGAACTAAAAGGGCTTTATTCAGCTTTACGCGACAATGAAAAAAACTTGAAAAATACCGTAAATTCGCTTTTAAATTCTCCTGATTTTTCAAAACATCTGCAAGAAAATATTTACACAACACGCGATGACAGAATAGTTTTTCAGGTAATGGCATCTTCAAAAAGCAAGGTTCCAGGGATTGTCCACGATGTTTCCGCTACTAACAAAACATTTTATATAGAACCCCAGCAGATTGTTCCCTTAAATAACAAAATCAGAGAGATTAAATCCAATATTCATTCCGAAATGGTGAGAATTCTTGCAGGGCTGACTTCTCTTGTTAAAGAAAAAATAAGGGAGCTTGCTTTAACGGAACAAATTCTTGCAACAATTGATTATCATTTTGCAAAAGCCAGATATGCTGTAAAAATTCATGCAATGGAGCCTGAAATTGTTACGCATAAATTTCTTGAATTTGAAAATATGAAGCATCCGCTGCTTCTTGATAACGTTGAAAATGTAGTAACAAATAACTTTGAAATCGGAAAAGATTACAAATCAGTTATCATAACAGGCTCAAATACAGGCGGGAAAACTGTTACAATAAAGACTATCGGGCTTTTTATTCTTATGGCAAAAGCAGGAATGTTTCTTCCCTGTACAAATGCAAAAGTTTATCCGTTTGAAAATGTTTATGCCGATATCGGAGATGACCAGAGTATTTTGCAGAATCTTTCAACTTTTTCATCACACATGACAAATATTATAAAGATTTTGAAACAGAGTAATGAAAAATCTTTTGTAATTTTAGATGAAATATGCGCCGGAACCGATCCGGTAGAGGGCGCTGTTCTTGCACAGGTAATACTGGAAAAACTTGCACAAAATGGAGTTTTGTCAACAATTACAACCCACTATGGAGAATTAAAAGCTCTTGAATATCTTAATCCGTATTTTAAAAACGCGTCTGTTGAATTTAATACTGAAACACTTAAACCGACTTACAAACTGCTTATCGGCATCCCCGGATTGAGCAATGCTATTTCAATAGCCGCAAATTTAGGACTTGATAAAGAATTAACAGACAAAGCAAAAAATATTGTAGTTTCAACAAAAGACCCTTCAATTCTGGTTGTTGAAAAATTGCAGGAAACACAGGCAAAACTTGCTCATAACCTTGAAGAAGCAGAAAATTTAAAAGAAACTTCCCAAAGTCTGAAAGAAGAATATGAAAATTCTCTCGAACAGGTTAAAAAAGACAAAAAGAAAACAGTAAAAATTATCAAAGACAAATTTGACCGCGAGCTGCTTGAGGCAAAAGGCGAAATTAAACAAATTCTTGATGAACTCAGACGTGAAAAATCAGAAAAAATTGCCCGCAGATCTTATGCAAGACTTGCGCAGACAGAACAAAAATTCCGCGGAGAACTTTCAAAATTTGATGAAAAACAGAAATATGCCGAAATTGACTGGAATAGTGTTAAAACAGGCGACAAATTAATTCTCAAAGAACTTCATCAGTCCGTAACAGTACTTTCTCTGCCTGACAAAAATAATTACATTACCGTTCAAATGGGCAACTTTAAAACAAAAATTAAATGCGACAAACTCGCACCTTACGACTCAGCTTTTGAGAAAAAAGAAAATGTATACAGACCGGGTTCTCTTGAAAAATTTGAACTACGCAAAACAAATATTTCAAGCACACTGGATCTACGGGGCTACAAGGTGGAAGATGCGCTGGACAGCCTTGAATTTTATCTTGATAAAGCAAGTCTTACCAATCTTGCCTGTGTAACAATTATTCACGGACACGGAACAGGGGCCTTAAAATCAGCCGTCAGAGATTTCCTCTCAACTTCCCCGTACGTTGCGAAATTCAGACCCGGCGAAGACTCAGAAGGCGGAGACGGCGTGAGTGTGGTTGATATTAATTAAAATAGTGCTATAATAATTCCGTAAAAGGAGAGAATTATGACTATAGAAACGATAAGAAAAGAACACGAACTTGTTGATTTGTTCTGCAGCCTTGCTGAAGTTCCTTCGCCTTCTATGCACGAAGAAAAAGTTGCCGAATGGATTAAAAACTACTGCGATAATGAAGGAATTGACTGCAGATTTGATGACTTTAAAAATGTAATTATAAATATTCCTGCAACAGACAGTTCAAAAGAACCTCTGATGCTGTCTGCCCACATGGATGTAATAGGGGACGACAGTCCCGTTAAAACTTATGCGGACGAAAACGGATTTATTCACGCAATAGACAGAACCTTAGGCGGAGATGACAAAGCTGGTGTTGCAAACGCGCTTTATTTTGCAAAAAACCTTTCAAAATCAACAATGATGCATGGCGGTCTGGAAGTTATGTTTACCCGCGATGAAGAAAACGGGCTGTCAGGTATCAGAAACGCAAATTTAAAAAACTTTAAATCAAAATATGTTCTGGTGCTCGACAGTGATACATTAGGCCAGTGTGAAGTTTCAGGTGCAAGCTATACTCTGGCAAAAATTAAAGTTCGCAGCTTTAAAGGCGGTCATTCAGGAATTGATATCGGCGACAAAACCCGCGCAAATGCCGCAAAACTTATTGCTGATTTAATATCAACTCTTCCGCAGGGTGTTTTCTATGAAGAGGAAGGAACCGTTATAACCTCCTGCAACTTAGGCGGGATATCAGCCGGAGATATCAATGTTACAAATATTATTAACACAGATGCTGAAGTCAGCTACTCAATCAGAAGCTCAAGCAGGAAAAAAGAAGAAGAATTAAAAAACAAAATGACGCTTACGGTTGATGAATTTAATATTAAAAATAAAGATATTGCAAAAGCCGCAATAGAATTTGAAGAACATCTGCCGCCGTTTGAAAAATCCGATGATGATTATATCCCGATACTTTTTGAAGCTTCTGCAAGAAAAGCCGGAGTAGAGCCTGATATAACCTCATTCCATGCAGGAGCGGAAACTCATATTTACGCAAACGAAACGAATGCAAATAATGACAAATTTGTACCTTATTTGTTAGGTCTTGCAACTGTTTGCAATATGCATTCAAAAAATGAGTATCTGGATTACAAATCAATGCTTCAAGGGCAGGAAGTTTTAAAAGAACTTTTTAAAGCGTTTAATGCATAATCTAAAAGATCGCGCACCTGTTGCGCGATCTTACTAATTCCGCAAAACATGAACCGATAATAAGAATCATTGCTTATGAAAAAGCTTTGAAGGAACGTTCAATATTCTTGTCAATTGTATTTTTGATAGATTCGTATTCAGTTTGCAGGGCATTATGCTCTGTATCAAGTTTTTTCAAATCCTGGTCATATTTTTTATCTTTATTTTCTATTTCTGTCATCGCATTTTTATACTTAACTTCTGCTAATGCGATGGCCGTTTCATTTTCCTGAGACTTCAAATCTGCTGCATTGGTATAGATAATTGAAACCCAGTCATAAGTTCCTATTTCAGGATATTTTTCAGATCCGTCTTCTACGAAAGTTGCCTGTTCCATAGTTAAAATGCCGTGTTCTAAGGCAAATTGAAGCCATTCTGCATTATTAATTAGATTTTCATCTAATTCTTTGTAATTATTGCTGTTTTTAGTACCATCATCATTGGTTTCACCTCCGCCCATGCGGTAATATAAATTTACGTACCACTGATAACGCGAATCGGTCTCATCCGGAATTTGTTTAGCAGGAATTTTATCGATACTATCTAAATAACTTTGCTGTAACGCAGAAATATTTTGAAGCCATCTTGCCATTGTATTTTTCCAATCATTGATTGCTTCATAATAGCCATCTGAAATTGTATTAAGAGTTTCTATCATATCAGCTTGGAAATCTTCCAAATATTTTTTCAAATCTTTATAATCAACACCTAAAGTTGATCTGTTTTCTACAACATAGTACAAATCAATAATTTTTTCTTTAAATGTTTTTTGTACCATTTCTCCAGAAGCATCTAATTTATAGTTGCTTAATAATTTTTCAACATCAGATGAATTTTCATCAATAGGATCACCTTTATCAGGAGCTAAAACATTTTGTCCATTATTTGCACATATAAATTGAGAAATTGGCGCCATTGATTCAGTTAAACCTGCTGTTTGAATTGCTGAGCCCGTGATTTTTGATGAACTGGTTGTAATTGTTCCTGTACCCAAGGTTGTAGTATATGTTTGTCCCCAACTAGTTCCAACAGTAGGATCGTTAAAAGAACTATCATTTATATCAGTTGATTCTAAATCAAGCAAATGAGCTAAAACATGGAGATAACATCCATCACGATCTCTGTCTATTGCATTTTGATAACAAGGTTTTGATGCAATATCAAAATCTTGTGCCAATTGTGTACCGGTATCAGTACGAAAATCTTCCTTATCAGGGAATTCAATATCCGGCAGAGTCAGCATACCGTTAATATATCCGCCAAAAGTACCGCCCATATTTTTCCAAACACCGGCTAATTCAGAACTATTAACAGAACTTTTCCAGCTTGACACTGCCTGCACAAATTTTGTTGCATCATCAGGAGTAAGCTCTTCTGTCGGTTTCTGCAAAATGCTTGCTAGATAGTTCATATAACTGTCATTTGCATCTATTATTCCATCACCATTCAAATCAGTATCAGGAACTCCATTGCCGTCTGCATCATTATTAAGTATATTTGTGCAAAAATCGTTCCATTCCATCTCATTTGTTTCATCATACAGTTTTTCGTATAAATAAGAACCGTCATCGGTTGTAGTTTTTCCATAAACATCTTTTAATGCCTCAGCATATTTCGGGTTATCAACTTTTGGGATTCCGTAGCTGTATAAAAATTCAGACAAACTATTTGATGCTTCGTACTTCTTTATATCAGAACCGTTCAGCATAATCTGGCCTGAAGAATTAACCAGAGAATACTGATTTTTTAAATCGCCGTAAGACAATAATACATTTGCTGTCAATTTTTGATAGTTCAAACTGCCGTCATCACTATATGAACCATACATTAACTGCGTAGAATTTAATGCTTCCATATAAGCCTGACTGGCCTCTTTGGATTCGGTTGCCAGACGTAATTTGGAATTCGTTATGGTTTGAGAGCGCAATTCATTATTACTCAATCTTGAGGTAATACTTAATAATCTTGCTTGTCCTGCTGACATTCCCATAATTGATACATTAATCCTTTCTGCATAGGTTAACGTCATTTTTTATATATTTCTTTAATGAAAAGCACTTTTTGTAACGAAATATTACATAACCCCTCTCTGATATTTACAGCTTCACGCAGTTCAGCAGTAAATATCTTCTCTCCCCCTAGGGAGAGAAAAGATTTGTTAATGAACGCAGTGAGTTTACAAATCTTAGAGAGGGGTTTAATATGAAGCAAAAAAGTCCGGTTAATTTAACCGGACTTTTTATTTTTTAACAAACTCATTTGTGTTAAATTGCAACAGTAAGCGTTTCTAATTTCAACTGAATTGGTTTTTCTTCCTGAACTTCTACCTGCAAATCTTTTGTATCGACTACTTTTGATGCAGGTTTGCTGACTGATGCTTTAGGTGTTACGGCTTTTGGTTTTTGAGCCGTATAAATACCTTGTTTTGCCTTTACGACTACCGGATCCGGATTTGTTTTCTGCCTTTTAACATCGGTCATAATTTTGCTTACAAAGCGTCTTGTTTCTCCGTATGGTGGAACCGCATTGTATTTTTTTACATTGCCGGGTCCTGCATTGTAAGCAGCCAGAGCCAGTTCAACAGAGCCGAACATATTATACATTTTCTTATAATATGTAATCCCTGCTTTAATATTTTCGTTAAGCAGATAAGGATTATACCCCATTCTTCTTGCGGTTGAAGGCATTAACTGAAATACACCGACCGCACCGTGTGCACTTCTTGCTTCGTGGCGGAATCCTGATTCTGTACGCGCAATGCTCAATGCAATTGCAGGATCCACACCCATTTCAATAGCATGTTTTACTATTGTGGCTTTTACAGAGTTTACGTCAGTTGCCTGACTTTGTGCATTATTAAAAAACACACATAACAGTGCAAAAGTTAACAGTAACAATTTTTTCAAAATGTAATCCTCTACGTTGTAAATTGAAATCCTTAAAAATTCCCTAACGATTCGTTTCTTCAACAAAATCAAAAACTTTTAAGAATGATTATATAAACAATATATTACAAAAAAATAAAATTTCAACCCCTGAATTAAAAATTTGCAAAAGTAATACCGCCTCAACGACTGATATTACAGGCTTTAAAGTGTATTTCAAACAATTGTTAAGATTATAATTTTTTCATTTTTTCACAGGATATTTTTTCTTTTTTATGCTAATATTTTAATAGTTATTTGAAATAAAACGAGAGGACAAAATATTATGGAAAATAAAAAATTGGCAGATATCGGTGTATTTGGAGGTTCAGGATTTTACAAATTTCTTGACAATATTGAAGAAGTCAGGGTTGAAACACCATACGGGATGCCGAGCGACAGTCTGTTTATAGGTACTGTCGGAGAGCATAAAGTTGCATTTATGCCCCGCCATGGAAGATCTCATACTATTTTGCCTCACTTGATAAATTATAGAGCTAACGTATGGGCTATGAAACATATAGGCTGTGAGAGAGTAATATCTCCTTGTGCTGCCGGAAGTTTACAAAAACATGTTAAACCAGGAGATTTTGTAATCTGCGATCAGTTTGTTGACTGGACTGACGGCAGAAAAACCACATTCTTTGAAGGTCCGATTGTTACGCACCCCTCGGCAGCCGAAACTTACTGCCCTGAACTCAGGCAGCTTGCAATAAAAACAGGCAGAGAGTTAGGAATAAATATTCATGAACAGGGAACTGTGGTTGTAATAAACGGTCCGAGATTTTCAACAAAAGCAGAATCTAAATTCTTTACAAATCAGGGCTGGGAAGTTATCAATATGACAGCTTTTCCTGAAGCTTATCTTGTTAAAGAAATGGATATGTGCCCGTTGAATATTTCTTTAATAACTGATTATGATGCGGGACTTGTCGGAGATGTGCCGCCTGTATCTCACCATGAAGTTATTGAAGTATTCAATTCAAATGTCTCCAATCTTAAAAATCTGCTCTTCAAGATGATTGAAAATATTCCTTCAGAGAGAAATAATTGTAAATGTGCTGATACTAAAAAAAGTTCACAGCTATAAAAAACGGGTGAATTATGATAGATAATTTGATTTTTGTAACAAACAGCTTTTTTCAAATATATTTCCTGCTGATTTTAGCAAGATGTTTTTTGAGTTTTATTCCCAGCATAAACTGGTATAAACAGCCGTTTGAAGGGATAAAAGATGCAACAGACTTATATTTGAATTTATTCAGAAGACTTGTTCCGCCCATAGGAGGGTTAGATTTTTCGCCTATTATTGCAGTAATTGTTTTACAGATTCTAAATTATTTGATCATATTTGTTCTTTTCCAGTTCAAATAATTTTACAGCTTCTTCAAGATCGGATTTATGTTTTTGCACTTGAAATAATGTAAGAGCCTTATCTATTTTATCTCTATGCGGGGTTTTAGGATTGGCAATTTTTGCATTAAGATTTTCAATTAAATCATTCAAATCTTTTTCAGAATTTCTATGGATAAGCTTTTTAAAATATTTCATAATAACTTTATCTTTTATAAAACCTGGAAATTTAATACATCCTCCGACATCGTATATTTTACCGTTAATCGGCTCATTTGTTGTATCGGTATAAAATATTTTGAAAAGATTTTCCAGATCCAGCGGAGCAGTAGTTTTTGGAGCTTTTTTATCAGCTAATTCCGTTAGAGAATACCCGTGCTCCAAATCTGATACATAATGTCTTGTAAACTGGGTTTTATCAAGCTTATGTCCTGCTATATTTTTTAAATAAGTCCAAAAATTTGCCTCGGCATAAACCCCTTGAGAATTAGATAAATCTTTCACATAACATTTTACATTATGGAATACTTTGAACGCTTTATCATGCATAATTCTTGTTTTAGTTTGTTTGTCATACATTATAAATTTATAAACATTTCCCCAGCATCCCCGATCAATATAAGAGAGTGAAATTTTAATATTATCCGGCAGTATGCCTTGCATAAGCTTATTAAAAAATTTTGTAAAATCATTCTCTAATAATTTTAAATTTTCCGGATCAAGATCATTAAAATCATAATTAATAATATTATTCTTTTTACATTCTTTATAGCAGGCTCTCAAATATTTTGACATATTGCCCATTGCTTTATAAAAAAGCTTTATGTTTCGTTTTCTGTCTTTAGCATCCCAAAGCTCTATAATTTCATGAGGCAGATTACCGGCTATTTTACATTTTGCATCCGGCACAAACGAATCATAAGTTTTGTACCCGTAATCTGCCTTAAAAAATCTTTTAAGTCGCGATGGGTAACATTTTTCATAATTAATTTTCGGGACTTTATTCAGCATAATTTTCATAAAGCATGTGAATAATCAAAATTGACAAAATATCAAAAAGCTTGTAAAAAAAGTTAACTTAATATATAATTCGGATTATGAAAATGGTGATTTACGGTGCTACGGAAATCGGCTGTCTGCTTGCAACAGAGTTTTTTGAAGACCATGACATAACAATAATTGATAAAGATGAAAACAGATCTGATGAATTTGACAAGCTGGACATCAGTTTTGTTGAAGGCAATGCATCGAGTATTGATGTTTTAAACAGCGCAGATATAAAAAATGCAGATATATTTATCGCCTGCACTGCAATTGATGAAGCAAATATTGTTGCCTGTCTTTCCGCTAAAAAGTTCGGCGGTGTCAGGACTATCTGCTTTGTTAGCAGAGAAGAATACAAAAAAACGTTAAATTTTGAAAAAAATAATGCAAATTTCTGTGATTTCTTTATAGACTATATTATCTGGCCTGAGGAACTGCTGACACAGGATATTTTCAGAATTGTAACAGTTGCCCATGCTCTTGATGTTGAAAATTTTGCGGACGGCAGAGCAAGGCTCCTTGAATACAAAGTAAAATCCTTTCACCCTATTGTCGGTAAAAAGGTTAAAGACTGCGGATTTACAAAAAATACGCTTATGGTCGGTCTAACAAGAGAGTGCGAGCTTTTTATTCCCAACGGCGATACGGAAATTCAAGAGGGTGATAAGCTTATATTTATGGGCACACCGCATTCTCTGGACATATTAGCAGGAACTTTTTTCCATGAAAAAGAAATCGTTAAATCCGCAGCAATAATCGGCGGCGGCAATGTCGGCATGATGCTTGCCAGATCTCTTGAAAAACTAAAAATCAAAACAAAAGTAATTGAAAAAGATTATGACAGATGCAAATTTCTGGCAGAAGAACTTTCTAATACGCTTGTTATAAACGGAGACGGAACAAATCTCAAACTTCTTGACGAAGAGGAAATAGGCTCTGCCGATGTAGTGATAAGCGTTACAAATAATGACGAAAAAAATCTTCTCTGCTCGCTTCTTGCAAAGCAGTTAGGAGTGAAGCGCGTAATTGCAAGAGTGGCAAAAGTTGTTAATATTCCGCTTTTTGAAAAAGTAGGTATTGATATTGCCGTGTCTCCAAAAAATTCAGCGATAAATGAAGTTAAAAATGATTTACAGGAAAATGACGTTGATATCCTTGCGACAGTCGAACAGGGACAGGGAGAAGTATTAGAAATATCTGTTCTTCCTGAATTTAACGGCAAAAAGGTTATGGAATTAAAATTCCCGGCGCGCGCAATTATCGGTGTAATATTGAGGAGGAATAACAATATCATTATTCCGTACGGTGAAACTCAAATATACACAGACGATATTCTTATAATATTTACGACATCAGAAAATGCTCAGGAAATAAAAGAATTTTTTAAGGTAAAGTGATATGCGCTTAAATTATCTTGCAAAGGCAATAGGATTAACCATGATTTATATAGGGGTTGTAACTTTAACACCTATAATTACGGCTTTATATTACCACGATTTTAATTCAATACTTCCGTTTCTTACAGCAGGGACAATTTCTGCCTTTTTCGGCTGGCTTTTTATGAAGCTTGTACCCAACACAGAAGAGCTTGAAAATTTAAACGATATAAAAAAAGCAGAAGCTCTTTTTATAGTAGCGGTATCATGGGTTATCTTCGGTATAGTGGCAGGGATTCCCTATCTTTTCTATGGAATATCTCCTCTAAATGCGATGTTTGAATCGGTATCCGGCATAACTACTACTGGAGCAACCATTTTAACTAACTTTGATTATCCCAAAACATTTTTTTTCTGGCGCTCATTGACGCAATGGCTGGGCGGTTTGGGAATTATCGTTTTGTTCGTTGCAATTCTTCCTCAGTTTGCCGTAGCTGGCAGGCAGATGTTTTTTGCCGAAGCCCCCGGGCCTACGGAAGACAAATTTACCCCCAGAATAAGAAATACAGCTTCTGCATTATGGAAAGTTTATGCAGGACTCACATTATTAAATATTATATTTCTGGTAATTGCAGGAATGCCGAAATTTGATGCGGTATGCAACTCTTTTTCAACACTTTCGGCAGCAGGTTTTTCTCCTAACCCGCAGAGTATTATGGGTTATCATTCAAACTGGATTAACTGGATAACTATAATTTTTATGTTTCTTGCCGGCGCAAGCTTTAATATTCAATATAAGGCAATAGTTCAAAAAAATCCTTTGGTTCTCTTTAAAAACGAAGAGTTTAAACTGTACTTCTCTCTTGTAATGATAATGGCAGTATTAATTACAATTTCACTTGTTATAAACACTCATTACGGAGTATTTCAGGGATTTACGGATGCTTTGTATCAGGTAGTAAGCATTACAACATCAACAGGAAGTGCAAATGTTGATTTTGTACAATGGGATTATGTCTCAAAAGTTCTTTTGTTCATTGTAATGTTTATGGGCTCCTGCTCGGGATCTGCTGGCGGCGGCATAAAAATGGTGCGCTGGCTTATTGTTTACAAGGCAATGAAAAGCGAACTTTTAAGAATTTTGCACCCGAATGCAATTATTAATATTAAAGTTGATAACAAAAGTGTTCCGGCAGAAGTTACAAGACAAATTGTAGTTTATGTATTTTATTACTTTATAATTTTCGGGATTACATCAATAATAATTGCAATTCTTGAACACAACAGCATAATAGGTCTTGCTGGAAGTATAACGGCACTCGGCAACATCGGCCCCGGATTTGAACAGCTTACAGGGCCTATGGGAAGTTTTAACGGAATACATCCCGCAAGCAAATGTATAATGATTTTTAATATGTTGGTAGGACGTCTTGAATTAATTCCGTTTATGGTAATGCTGCAGCGGGATTTCTGGTCGCTGAAAGATAATTAACTAATTGTACGCCAAGTTTCATTCGGGAGAATGTAACTGAGCTTTACGTGCAGATAATCATTTTTATCGTCCTGAATTCTTTTCACATCAGTGCATTCAAATTTTGAACTTCTTGGAAAAACTATCTCGTCGCTGCTTCCCAATAATCCAGTTCTTGATACGCGTGCACCTTTGGGAATTTCAATTTCATACATTATGCCTTTGTTATCCGGCAGATAGCCTTTAGAATAATTGATATCTGATGTGGCATAAGCATATTCTTTCATATCTATTATGTCGCCTTTTTTTATTGCGCAGCGTTTTTGATAAAGCGGATATTCAGAGAAAAATTCCGGTTTTTTACTGATACACCTGAAAACATTAAGTTTTTCTGTTATAGGTTTCAGTTTCTTAAAATCAAAATCCGTAACAGAAATCATTTGCCGCGGAGTCATACTTGTCTGGATAAATTTATCATCCATTGTTTTTGGATAAGGGCTATTTATAAAATGGTGATTTATGCCGTTCAAATACCCGTGAAGCGAGACTGATTCTTTTTTTGTCTGTCTGACAGCTCCCTGCTTTTGTGCCCAGGTCCAGTATTTATGACAAAATAATTCTTTATTCGAATTTTTTGTTATTCCCGAAACTAACCCTGAAATTTTCATAAATTAACCTCCAAAAATACACTTATATTATATATAAGTATTTAGAACGCAAAAAATTGCCTTTATAAAAAAATTAAAGCTCAATCAAATCCTCAAATTTAACTTTCAAAGCGCGGAGAATTTTTATCAACGTAGAAACACGCATATCAACATCTGCATTTTCTATTTTACTCAAATGCTGAGAATTCAAAAGTCCTGAAATTTCTACAAACTGATCTTGCGATAAGTCGCGTTTCATACGTTCAACTTTTATATTAAAACCTAAAGTCTTTAAGTCCTTATCTTTATTTTTTTTCATATAACTATTTTAAACTATTGCAAATTAAAAGTCATCGTATTATAATATATTTATTAATATTATAA
>ULJB01006808.1_pt1 | contig 18739 bp, 15 predicted proteins | sample 1950771 | NCBI WGS metagenome assembly ULJB01 (sample SAMEA4835461, study PRJEB28245) | human gut metagenome | biome: gut microbiome; material: fecal sample | place: Denmark | collected 2008
CCGCCTCCCTCTTCCAGTATGTTGTCCCCGAGGATATGGAAGAAGAACCGGCCGTCGGACTATTCCGCATGACGGCCGCCGCCTGGAAACAGGATCTGTCCTCCGGAAACTGGACCGGTACGGCCGCGGAACCCCTTATGATGCACCGTCTGCTGGTGCTGGAGACAGGTGCGGACCTCTTCGGGACATGGCGCCAGGACCGCCTCCCGGCCCCTTCGGACCTTTCCACGACCGGAGGCCTGTCCGCCCTCGTCCGCATCCTGGCCCGCCGCCTGGACGACCCTGCGGCCCTCGCTGAGGCCTGCGCGGCCCTTGAGCGGCAGCTGTCATTGTCCCCGGATATCTCCTCTGTCGCCTCCCTTCTCGAAGGACTCGGTGCGCTGCGGATGCTGACGGAGGAAGGGACGGTGCTTAATTGCGCGTAATCAAAAATATTATTAAAATCATATGAGAAATTTTGCATTAATCGGAGCGGCCGGTTATATAGCGCCGCGTCATCTTAGAGCGATTAAAGATACCGGCAACAATTTGATTGCTGCGTACGACAGGTTTGATAGTGTCGGCATCATGGACAGCTATTTCCCCGAAACTTCATTTTTTACGGAAAATGAGCAGTTTGACAGATATCTTTCCAAGATAAAAGGGACAGATAATCAGATAGACTGGCTGTCAATATGTACGCCAAATTATACTCACGATGCCTTTATAAGGTATGGCCTCAGACTCGGTGCAGATGTAATCTGCGAGAAGCCAGTTGTCCTGAATCCATATAACATTGATGCTTTGATGAAGGTAGAGGAGGAAACTGGGCATAAGGCCTACAATATTCTCCAGCTCAGATTGCACGATTCTATAGTGGCTCTTAAGAAAAAGATAGATGAAGGCCCCAAGGACAAGATATATGATGTGGATCTTACTTACATTACATCCAGGGGTAAATGGTATTACACCAGCTGGAAGGGAGATGTTCATAAGAGCGGAGGTGTAGCGACAAATATCGGAGTTCACTTCTATGATATGCTGCAGTGGATATTTGGGCCCGTACAGGAAAACATCGTACACGTAATGAGTCATGACAGAGTTGCGGGATTTTTGGGACTGAAAAAAGCAAGGGTGCGTTATTTTTTGAGTATCAACGCCGACAATCTTCCCGAGAACGCAGTACAGGGGGAAAAGAGAACATACCGCACAATCATGATTGACGGAGATGAATTCGAGTTCAGCAAGGGATTTACAGAACTGCACACCAAGAGCTATCAGGAGATTCTCGCAGGACGGGGATTCAGAATATCAGAAGCGCGGAACTGCATACAGATAGTAAGTGACATCCGGCATTCTACTCCTATAGGACTTAAGGGAGATTATCATCCTCTTGCAAAACTTCCTTTGGCAAAACATCCTTTCGGTTGGTAATTCGATAAAATGAATATGAAACTACAGATGGTGGATCTTCACGGTCAGTACCTGAAGATCAAAAATGAGGTGGATGCCGGTATCAGTCAGGTGATAGAAAGCTCGGCTTTTATCAACGGTCCTCAAGTAAAGGAATTTGCCGGCAAACTGGCGGATTACGTTCACTGCAAGCACGTAATAACATGCGGAAACGGCACGGATGCGCTGCAGATAGCCCTGATGGCTCTTGACCTGAAACCCGGAGACGAGGTGATAGTACCGGCTTTCACGTACGTGGCCTCGGCGGAAGTTATCGGACTGCTCGGACTTACTCCGGTTATGGTGGATGTTGATTACAACACTTTCAATGTAACCCTAAAGAACATAGAGAAGGCGTTAAGTCCTAAGACAAAAGCCATTATTCCGGTGCATCTTTTCGGACAGTCATGCGACATGGCACCTATTATGGAATTTGCAAATAAACATAAGCTCTATGTTGTAGAAGACAATGCACAGGCAATCGGGGCACGCTATACTTTCCCGGACGGTTCCGCAAAATTCACCGGCACAATCGGTCACATCGGATGCACCTCCTTCTTCCCTTCCAAGAATTTAGGATGCTATGGAGACGGAGGCGCCATATTTACAGATGAGGATGTTCTTGGAGAGCGTCTTAAAATGATTGCCAATCATGGGCAGCAGGTTAAGTATCACCACATGGTTATAGGCTGCAATTCCAGACTGGACACTATTCAGGCAGTAGTACTGAATGCCAAACTGCCTCATCTGGATGAGTATTGTGAGGCGCGTTACGCTGCAGCGCAATATTATACTTCGGCCCTGAAAGGCATTGACGGCATCATCACGCCTGTTGAGCAGCCGAACAGTACCCATGTCTACCACCAGTATACATTGAAAGTCCTCAACGGAAAACGCGATGCTCTTAAACAATATCTGGCTGACAACGGGATACCCAGTATGATTTACTATCCGCTTCCCCTTCAGCAACAGGAAGCCTTCAGTAACATTACACGTGCGGCAGAAAGTCTTGACACCGCAGCAGAACTGGCGGCCTCAGTTCTTTCGCTGCCAATCCATACTGAGATAAGCCATGAACAACAAGACATGGTGATCGATGCGATTAAAAGTTTTTTCAAATAAAATTAATAATGGCAGAATATTTTGCACATGAGACAGCAGTCGTGGATGACGGCTGCGTAATAGGAGCAGGCTCTAAAATCTGGCATTTTACACATATTATGGCCGGTTGCAGGATAGGAGAAAAGTGCAATATCGGGCAGAACGTCGTTATTTCACCGGATGTGGTTCTAGGCAATAACGTCAAAATACAGAACAACGTATCAGTATATACAGGTGTGACCTGTGATGACGATGTATTCCTCGGGCCTTCATGTGTGTTTACCAATGTAATAAATCCACGAAGCGCAGTAAACCGCAAGTCAGAGTATGCCAGAACCCATGTTGGACGTGGCGCAACTATAGGTGCCAATGCCACCATTGTCTGTGGACATGACATCGGTGAATATGCCTTTATCGGAGCCGGCGCTGTAGTCACCAAAACAGTTGCACCATATGCTTTAATGGTCGGGAACCCTGCCCGGCAAACCGGCTGGATGAGTGAATTCGGATGTAAACTGAAGTTCGATGCAGACGGATTCGCCACCTGCCCTCAGAGTGGAGATAAATATCAACTTAAAAATGGAATAGTAAATAAACTTAAATAATCAAAATCTTAGAATTATGGATATGTATAACAAGCTCGTAAATAAAGAGGCAAAGCTGGCGCTGGTCGGCCTCGGATATGTGGGACTTCCTATTGCACTGGAGTTCGCAAAGAAGATATCAGTTATCGGTTTTGACATCAATGAGGCGCGCCTGGCTAAAATGAGACAGGGCATTGACCCCTGCGGCGAGCTGGATTCTTCAGCATTTGAGAATGTTGATATAGAATTCACATCCTCCATCGACAAACTGCGTGAGGCCTCTTTCTTCATTGTAGCGGTGCCTACGCCTATCGATAAGTACAACAAGCCCGACCTTACCCCCCTGCTTGGAGCTTCCAGGTCTGTAGGAAAGGCCCTTAAACCCGGAGACTATGTCGTATATGAGTCCACAGTGTATCCAGGATGTACGGAAGAAGACTGCCTGCCTATATTGGAAGAGGTAAGCGGTCTCAAAGCATATAAACAGTTCAAGTTCGGATATTCTCCTGAGCGGATCAATCCTGGCGAAAAAGTACATACGCTGCCAAATACTGTGAAAATCGTATCAGGATGCGATCCTGAAGCGCTTGATGTTATTGCAAAAGTCTATGAACTGGTCGTTAAGCCCGGCGTACACCGTGCCCCGAACGTAAAAGTAGCCGAGGCTGCAAAAATTATTGAAAACACTCAGCGTGACGTCAACATCGCCCTGATGAACGAACTGTCCATCATATTCAGCCGCATCGGCATCAACACCTACGATGTACTGGAGGCAGCAGGCACAAAATGGAACTTCCTGAAATTCTATCCCGGTCTTGTCGGCGGCCACTGTATCGGAGTCGATCCATACTACCTGGTGCACAAGGCCAGCGAACTGAAATATCACTGCCAGATAATCAGTGCCGGACGGTTCATCAACGACAGCATGGGCGGATACATCGCCAAGAAGCTGGTAAAAAGGCTCATTTCATTGGGAAAGGGAGTGCTCGGTGCCCGCATTCTGGTAATGGGCGTTACATTCAAGGAAAATGTCTCTGACATCCGCAACTCAAAGGTAGTGGACATCATCAACGAACTCAAGGACTTCGGCTGCGACGTGGATGTCGTTGACCCTCATGCGGACAGTGACGAGGTCATGCATGAATACGGCTTCCGGCTTGTCGAGAAACCCCGTGACAGCTATGACGGTATCGTAGTCGCCGTGGCACATGACCAATACAAGGACCTTACCGAGGACTACTTCAAGTCACTTACTTACGAGCATGCAGTGCTTGTAGACATTAAAGGTATGTACCGCGGCAAGATACATTCGCTCAAGTACTGGAGCCTGTAACATAAGATGTGAACAGATAAATGATGAAATTGTTGTAGATGTACCAGTGTTTGGTAAAAAGTGAATCTACTTTTTACCACGTACAAAATCCTCAGTATAGTATCAATTGTAATTATGCCTATAAAAAATGTAACGTCCCAAGATTTAAAAATTGTTGCGGATATTCATAAAAAGTGTTTCCCTGATCATTATTTAGGAAAATTTTCAAAAAAGTTGATTTTTAAGTTTTACGCTGAATTCCTTAATAAAGAGGGAATTATTTTCATTGAGCATTGTACAAATATAGGAATGGACGGTTTTGTCATGGGAGGTGTGTCCAGTGCTATAAATGCGGCAGAAACACTGTTTATAAAAAAAATAAATTAAGAATTTTGCTCAATGTAGTAATTACTCCGACGAATTGGAATAATACACTTAGTCGAGTTTTAATGCGTTTGCGCTTAAAATTAACTAATAGTAACAATCAAGACAAGAAACCAAGTAAGGACGTTCGTCTATTGAGCATAGCTGTTCTGACAGAATGTAGAGGAAAAGGTGTTGCAAAGCAATTAACTGAAGAATTTGAAAATATAGTGCGTAATAGCGGATATGATTGCTATGGTTTATCTGTTCACAATAATAATTATGGTGCAATTAAATTCTATGATAAAATAGGGCTTGTGAAAACAGGGGAAAAAGATAATAGTATTTATTATTCAAAATCGTTGAACGTTAGTGTTGAATAGTGATAGTAAATAGTCGTGTTTGTTAACTGGTAATGGGACTTTGCCTTCTCGTTGTTGGTTTTGAAGTCCCTAAATACGACCAAATTATTGAATTGACATGTCCAGATTAGTTTTGTTGACAAATACTTTTCCATGGGGGAAAGGAGAGACGTTCATTGATAATGAGATCAAATTCTATGATATGTTTGATTCGGTTGTTATTATAGCCCATGATAACGATTCATATAGGCGTATTACGCAACTAAGCAGTAATATCCATTGTCTGCAATTACCTAAATTGAGGATAATATACAAATTATACTGGTTCCTGTCCGCACTTTTCACTTATGAGTTTTACGAAGAACTTAGGCACATCAAAGGCGGGAAAACCTTAAGCAAGATTTATGCATTGATCGCATTCATAGGCAAGGGAAAACGGATTGCTAATTTTTATCTGAAAAAAGTTGATTGCGATAAAGAAGAGCCGACGGTATTCTACAGTTACTGGCTGCATCACAATGCCTATGCTGCTGTAAAACTGGCACGTCTTTTTAAACATTCTAAAACTGTTTCCAGATGCCATCGATATGACTTATATGTGGAGCAAAGCTATTTACAGTACTTGCCACTGAGACATTTCCTTCGTAAAAATTTACTGGCAATTTATTCAATATCCATAGACGGAATGGAGTATTTAAAAAGGCTAACTCCTGATTTACGCAATGAAAACATTAAGTTAGCTAGATTAGGTACTCCGGATTACGGGTTCGACTATCATTCATTAAAGCCAGGAGTATTACGCATTGTATCGTGTTCTTGGATAAGTCGTGTCAAGAGGGTACACAGAATAGCAGAGGTTCTATGCCTAATCCCGGCAGAATACAGTATCATCTGGACGCATATAGGATGCGGAGAAGCTGACGAACGTCTGAATACCGCCATCAAGTCTCTCCCACCCAACATCACTGTTGACATGAAAGGTGCGATGAGTAATCAGGATATACACACTTTTTACCAAACCAATCCCCAGGATGTATTTATAAATGTCAGCGAGTCAGAAGGAGTTCCGGTATCTATTATGGAGGCAATGTCGCATGGTATACCAGTGATTGCGACAGACGTAGGAGGCACAAAAGAAATTGTGGAAAATGATGTTAATGGTTTTTTATTGCCCGTAGATTTTAAAAATGAAGACTTACAATCATTATTAAATACATTCCTTAATATGAATGAAGCAACTTATTCATTGTTGCAGAGAGGATCCCGGAAAGTTTGGTCTGACAAATTTGACGCTGCTTCGAATTACAATGATTTTATCACAGAATTAAAACATTTATGAGTTTAAAGCGAACATGCTACTTACTTGCTTACTCTATATGGCTTCCTCATTTAAGAAGTAATTCATTATGAATAGATGGTTATTTTATCGAAATCTTAAGTCTAAGGACCAGCATTGCTTTGAATATAGATACATCCGTCAAGACAAATTTGAAAACGATAGAGTATTCATAAAAAATGACAATTATCTTATAATATTGGATGGTGTCATATTCAACAACCATCAACTGATAAAAAAATACAATGCATCGTCGTGGGAGGATGCTGTCATCAAAATGTACGAGAGCACTCCTGATTTTTTTAACCAATTACGAGGGTCCTTCAATGGTATCATCTACGACTTGTGTCGTAACAAGATACTGGCATTTACTAACCATCTCGGGGAAAGACCCGTTTTTTATTATAAATCAGATGACATCTGTTTAGTGGCCTCCGACTTTAATATGATGCACTCCTTTTTAAAGGAACATAATATTTCATATTCAATGTCGGAATACGCAATGGAGTGCATGCTTACTATTGGTTATATGATAGACCAAACCACATACATCCATGAAATTGAAAGACTGCTCCCCGGGCACAGCATAACCTATGCGAACAACAAATTCATCTTAAGCAGGTATTTTGAATTTAACAGCAATGACACTATTGAAATCTCTGACAACGAAGCCATAGAGCGTATTGATGAATGCTTCAGACATGCACTGAAACAGGAATTTGACAAAGATTGCGAATACGGATATACTTCCATTATAGATATTAGCGGAGGATTGGACAGCAGAATGGTGGCATTCGTGGCAAAAGACATGGGTTACAATAACTCATTTTTCCTATGCTACAGCCAAAGCCATGGTTATGAATACAAAATAGCACAAGAAGTTGCCGACTATCTGAAGAAAGACGTTCTCTTTTACCCATTGAATGGAGGCAACTGTCTGATGGACATAGATGAGCTAATAGAAAAAAATTATGGATTAAATTACTATGCCGGCATCACAGGAGGCAAGAAAATACTATCAATGCTGAACACTTCCGGCATAGGCATAGAGCATACGGGACTGTTAGGAGATATGTATGAAGGTACATTCAACATGAAAGAGTCTCAAGAACCGGTGCATTTAGAACAAAGATACAGGTACTCACGAATATTAAGTACCGATAAGATAAAGATACCTGATTATTATCCTAACAGCGAAATGTTTCATTTTTACACCAGAGGTCTTCTTAGTGGCCTGAACAGCCATTTGATAAGGCGGAATTATGTGGAAACATTCTCTCCCTTTATGGATGTGGATTTTCTTAAATTATCGTTCTTCCTTCCTTTGTCGCAGCGGATGTCAGGACACATATTCCTTAAATGGATGCTTGCAAAATATCCTGAGGCTGCAAAAATCAAGTACGCAAAGACACATGGCTACATTTTAGAAAATCCTATAAAAACAAAACTACGTGACACTTTTTTAAGAGGTTGCCATTTTCTGAATCGCAAAGCCCATTCTTTTTTTCCTACTTCTATAGAATTAAAAGCCTATGGGATGAATCCTTTTGATCATTGGTACAATACGAATCCCATCTTAAGACAATTCATCAACGATTATTTCCAATCTGGGATAAAACAGATGAATGTATCTGAAAATTTGAAATCTGATATTATTTCTGTTTTCAACTCTGACTTGCCTATAGACAAGCTGGTTGCACTTACAGTTATCGGTGTGTATAAAAAATATTTCGCATAATGAACAACAGCATCACATCTATTTTTGAAGCAGTCAGAAAACTTAAGGGTAAAGGATTGTTTGACATATTTGGTGCTAATGTCATAAACAAGATACTGGCGTTTCTTTCTTCCATATTCATAGTACGGATATTGACAAAAGAAGAATTTGGCACATATGCATACCTGCAAAATATCTTGTCTTTTTTCCTTCTGCTGAACGGAGCTGGAGTAACAAGCGGATACCTGCAATATGGTTCAAAGTACTGGAAAGATTTCAAGCGCTTTTCATTTTTCAAATACTCCTTCAAAATAGGGCTCACATGCAATTTTATCATAGGGATTCTCATATCCGCCTACGCACTTTTCTTGTCTCGCGATAGCAAGGAAATCTCAATGCTGTTGATATACATGTGTCTGATACCTTTTTTCTCACTGATTTTTGAGCTTTTGCAGACATACAATAGAGTTGAACGCGATTTTAAAAAATATTCCCGGCTAACGACTATTAATACAGTTGTTTATGTTCTCGGTATGCTTGCCGGAGCCTATCTGATGAAAGTGACCGGCATTATTGTATTCCACTACATAGCGCTGTTCATAAGCATTTTATTCGGAGTTTACACATTCAGCGCAAGAAATGTACAATGGTCAAAAATAAAAGAACCTGAGCGAAAGGAGAAAAAAAACTTCATGAGCTTCTCAATTCTCACCATGCTAAGCAATGCAGCAGGGCAATTGACATATATTCTTGATGTCTTTATTATCGGTTTCCTTCTAAAGGATTTAAATATTTTAGCGTCTTATAAAACCGCAACCATCATACCTTTCGCCCTGACATTCATTCCTATATCGATAATGATATTCGTATATCCCTATTTTGTAGAACATGCCCGGGATGTCGACTGGGTTAAGAAAAACTACAAGAACCTGCTTCTATACAACGGAGCATTCAATCTCGCCATATCATTGTTCCTGATTATTTTCTCAAAATTGATTATCAGAATATGTTTCGGAGAACAATACATTGACACCTTATATGCGTTTATTATTCTCTCTGCAGGATATTTCATAAGCGCATCGTTTAGGATTCCTGCAGGCAATATTCTGGCTGCATTAGGGAAGGTCAAGATCAATCTTTATATCACAATCATCGCAGGCATATTACAAATCATTTTAGATGTCGTCTTAATTTTAAATATTGGGAGCATAGGTGCGGCAATTTCATCTCTTTGCATATTTGTATTTACAGGAATGCTAAATAATATCTTGCTTTATCGAACAATCAATGGACAAGTTTCGCATAATAATCAAGCATCCATTTGAGCTGTTGCTGATAGTTGTCGTGACTCTTAGCATATTTCTGCCCAACCTACCATTAGGCAGTTCTGATTTCATGACGGACTTCATTTTGCTATATGCCTTATGCATTCCTATTTTAATCTGTCAATGTATTAGAAAAAGCAGCCATATAGTACTTAAATGGTTCGCTTTACTGACATTCTTCCATCTTATATCCACTTTTTGGGGATATATGGGTCTAGGGGTCTTTTTTCACGAAGGCGACTTCTGGACCTTTGTCAATGAAATCAAATACCTGATGATTATCTGCATAGGCTCTTTATGCTCTTTTGATGTCATCACAAGGTGCCTTGACAGATTCATTTCTATAGGCTCTATTGCAATCATAGCCATCTCTTTTCTGGAATTTATCAATCCGTTTGGCATAGCGTCAATCCTCGGCAATTACTATTCCTCCGACCTCCATATACAAAGTATGACCGTCCTTTCCAACAGGATTGTCGTCACAGGCAGTGACCCCAATATCGGAGCCTGCATCATAGCTTTTTTTCTATTATATAGATTCTGCTCGTACCTGCATAAGAACAGGTCCCTCAACAACCTGATTATATGCCTCTTGCTTCTTGTGTCTTTATTAATGACATCATCCAGGACGGTACTTGCCGGAACAGTGGCCAGTATGATGATTTTTATTTTACGGCATAAGGAAATCAAAAAATCTTCAAAAATCATCATAGTCATTTTCTTTGCCGCAACCATAGTCCTTCTTCTTCCGCACTTTGTCTACCTGACAGAAGGTTTCTCCTCGTTTTTAAGTGAGGAAGGAAATTCTTCCTTTAATAAAAGACTGCTTGTCTGGACCTACTTTTTTGAAATGATTAAAGAGTCCCCTCTATTCGGTTGGGGGGTCGCAGAATCCATCATTGATGGGCAACCTGTTGACGGCGAATATATTCTGACCCTATTCAGATATGGGATAGCCAGTCTGTCCCTCTATCTGTTCATTAATATAAAACTGATTTTCTTTCCAAAAGAAAAGAACTTGAACGGGCCATTGAAATTTTATAAAGATTATCTGACATTGCTGTTTATCACATCTTTATTTGTGATGCTTACAAATAATTTTTATTCAGGCAAACAATTATTCCAATTTTATATCGCCGTACTATCCGTTTTTTATAGCGGATTATACACTTTACAACACAACACTGCTTATGAAAAGAATGATATTCCATGTCCCGCTTCAGTTAAATAGCGGCATGATCTCACCGTCTCATATACGTCCGATGAAGATGTTAGAGGCATTTCAATTCATCGGATACGAAGTTGATGTGATAGAAGGTGACGGGGGGAAACGAAAGGAATCTATCAACAATATAAAAAAACGGATTCTCTCCGGCATCAAGTACGAATTTCTTTATAGCGAATCCTCCACGATGCCCACATTGCTGACCGAGAAAAACCATTTGCCAATCTACCCGTGTCTGGACTTTTCATTTTTCTCGTTCTGTAAAAGGTATGGCATCCCTATAGGGTTGTTTTATAGGGATATCTATTGGTGCTTCCCGGAATACTATACATCTCCGACAAGAAAGGTCGCACGATGGTTTTACCTTCACGACCTGAGAAAATACAACAAATTGCTAGATGCGGTTTTTGTCCCATCCCAACAAATGCTGGACTTCCTGCCATTAAAACTGACCGTTCCATCTTATGAACTTCCATCAGGGCTCGAAAAGTCTGAGCATCATAAAAAAGACAGTAATGACCGAATGATAAACATTCTATATGTCGGAGGGGTCGGAATGCATTACGACCTACATCTGCTTATGAAGATTGTCTCCAGTTCTAAAACCCTGTCTCTTACACTGTGCTGTCGCAAGGCAGATTGGGAGTCCGTAAAGGACAATTACTCCCAATATTTATGTGATAACATCAAAATAGTACATGAATCAGGCAAAGGCTTGGATTCGCTCTACGCCCAGGCCGATGTCTTTTCCATTTTCTTAAAGCCGATAATTTATAGACAGTTCGCCGTACCTTATAAATTATTTGAGACCATCGGCCGCAGATGCCCGATAATAGCATCAAATGGCACATGGGTCGGGGATTTTGTAAAGAAAAACCAAATCGGTTTTGTCTGCGACTATGACGACAAGTCTTTGTCCGGGTTGCTGGACAATCTTACTCCCGCAAAAATTGAGACTGCAAGAGACAATATCGACAAGATTATTGATGACAATACATGGGAGGCCCGTTGCCGTAAAGTGGAGGACATCCTGACAAACAAAGCATAGGACAATAGCGTATGAAAGTATGTCTGTTTACGCACACCTTTCCTTTTGGGAAGAACGTAGAGGCTTTTATCGAAAATGAGCTGGCTGTCGCCGCACATCTTGACGCCAATATAACCATTGTCCCATTGCGCCGAAAGAAGGGTATAAGGGCTCTCCCCTCAAATGTAACAGTATGTTGTGACCTTGCGGACACTGACTTGTGGGTGAGAATGAAGTGCCTGTGCAAACTGATTTTCTCCAAAGCAATTTGGCATTTAAGAAGAAGTTCAGATCCGCCGCAGAACATAGGTGAGTTTTTAAAAGGGGCGAAATACCTGTACGCGGCTTTGTTGGTCGAAGCGTTCATCACAAAACACACAGGAATGGTCAGTGATATGGATGTCCTTTATAGCTATTGGTTCAACCATACGCCTATGGGACTGTTCTGGGGCATAAGAAATAGCCGTATAAAAAAGCCTGCGGTAATGACGCGCGCCCATGGGTATGATGTATATGAAAGGGCGATAGGATCATATATTCCATACAGGGATGAGACATTGAAGAGTATCGACATGGTGTTTGCCATATCAGAATATGGATGTAAATATATGTGCGGAAAATATCCGGTATCAAAAGAAAAAATCACTGTCTCCAAACTTGGTGTATTACCTATAGAAAAAAAACATGGGCAAAGTTCTGACGAGGACAAGTCAGTGTCTTTGGTATCATGTTCCAATGTTGTCTATGTAAAGAGAGTCAGTCTGATACTGAGGTCCATCCTCAGATATGCCGAGACACATCCTGAACTTAAAATATCCTGGACACATATAGGGGGTGGCGTAAATTACGATTGTCTCAGGCAAGAAGTAGAGGAAATAAAATCCCGTAACACCGTGCCCAATCTGTGCGTCACATTGACCGGCGTAGTATCCAACACACAAGTAAGGGAGATATATTCTGAAAAACACTTCGATTGTTTTATCAATTTAAGTGAGTCTGAAGGCATTCCGGTTTCTATCATGGAATGTATAAGCGCAGGTATCCCGGTCCTCGCATGCGATGTAGGCGGAATGAAGGAAATAGTTACGGAAGAGACCGGACTGTTACTGGATAAGGACTTCCATTTTGAAGATTTTTCGCTCAATATGGATAAGATACTAAGTAACAAGGAGTATTATAAAAAAAGTGTCTCATTATTCTTCTCCCGAAATTATGATGCGGAGAGGAACTATACTGATTTTTATAATCGATTGTTCTCTTTAAGTCATGAAAATACTGCTGATTAATCATTACGCCGGAGCCCCGGAACTGGGTATGGAGTTCAGGCCATTCTATATGGCCAAGGAATGGGGAAAACTTGGACATGAGACTCTTATCATCGGAGGCAGTTTTTCTCATCTGAGACGAAGGCAGCCGTCAGATGATGAAAGGATTATAGATGGAGTGCATTATTCCTGGGTTAAGGTGAACAAATATGCCGGTAATGGTGTTGGGCGAATCATCTCCATGTTCCTTTTTATTCTTAAGTTATTTTTTAGATTCCGACATTATCTGGGGAATTTTCAGCCTGACATAGTTATAGCTTCCTCTACCTATCCCATGGATATCTATCCTGCACGAAAGATTGCAAGACATTATCATGCTAAGTTGATATACGAGGTTCATGACTTATGGCCTCTGTCTCCGATGGAGTTGGGAGGCTATTCAAAGAATCATCCTTTTATCAGAGTTGTGCAACGTGCGGAGAATTACTGCTACCGTCATGTAGATGCTGTTGTCTCTATGTTGCCTGCAGCAGAGCAGCACATGATTGAACATGGGTTGGAAAAAGGTAAATTTAATTATGTGCCGAATGGCATAGACCTGACAGAATGGAATACTTCAGATGATATAGACAATCCGTACGCAGAGGACTTACAAAAATTCAAGGACGATGGTTGCTTCATTTTATGTTATACAGGAGGTCATGCCATATCCAATGCTTTGGACGTTCTTTTAGATGCATTAAAAATAATTGCAGATACAGATATTAAATGTCTGCTAGTCGGTAATGGACAAGAAAAATTACGTTTAATGAAACGTGTGGAACAAGAAGGGATAAGGAATGTGTTTTTTTATAATCCGGTTCCTAAAAGCAAAATACCACCGTTACTCAAATCAGTAGATGCGCTGTATATCGGATGGCATAAAAGCCCACTTTATCAATATGGCATTTCACCTAATAAATTATTGGATTATATGATGGCCGGCAAACCAATCATTCACTCCGTATGCGCAGCAAATGATTGGGTAAAAGATGCAGAATGCGGAATCTCAGTTGACGTTGAAAATCCGCAAGCTATCAGTGATGCCATAATAGCACTTAAAAACATGCCTGAAATAGATAGGGAGAGACTTGGAGAAAATGGACGTAGATACGTTCTTGCAAATCACACGTATGGAGTTCTAGCAAAGCGTTTTGCAGATGTAATGACAAATATTCTGAAGAAATGAAAATAGTAACAGTTATCGGGGCGCGTCCCCAGTTCATCAAGGCAGCTGTAGTAAGCAGAGCGATAGCTGCACATAAGGATATCAAGGAAGTGATTGTCCACACCGGGCAGCACTTCGATGCCAATATGAGCGACATCTTTTTCGAGGAGATGTGCATTCCGAAGCCCGACTACAATCTGAATGTAAACGGTCTCGGCCACGGTGCCATGACCGGACAGATGCTGGAGAAGATAGAGGCGGTGCTTCTTCAGGAAAAACCGGATTGGGTTCTGGTGTACGGAGACACGAACTCGACCATCGCAGGAGCACTTGCCGCAAAGAAGCTCCACATCAAAGTGGCTCATGTGGAGGCAGGACTCCGCTCATTCAACATGGACATGCCCGAGGAGATAAACAGAATCCTCACGGACCGCATCAGCGACATACTTTTCTGCCCGACAGAGACGGCCGTGAATAACTTGAAAAAGGAGGGTTATGAGAATATAAACTGCCGGATAGTCCGCAATGGCGATGTAATGCAGGACGCCGCATTGTTTTATGCAGGCAGAGCAGAGCGTCCCAAAGCTGACATACCGGAAGACTTTGTACTGTGTTCAGTTCACCGTGCCGAGAACACCGATGATCCGGAACGCCTCAGGAACATTTTCTCCGCCCTTGAGGAGATATCAAAAACCTGCCGGGTAGTCTTGCCTCTGCATCCCAGAACTAAAGGCAAACTCTCCGCCATCGGATACGACACCAACAACTCGCACATACTCTTCATCGAACCGGTCGGCTATCTTGAAATGGTATGGATGCTCAAGCACTGCCGCCTGGTCATGACCGACAGCGGCGGACTGCAGAAAGAAGCCTACTTCTTCGACAAATACTGCATAACCTTAAGGGATGAAACGGAATGGGTGGAATTGGTTAAATACGGATACAATTTTCTGGCAGGAGATGATAAGGGAAAAATTATTTCACTTTACAACCATATATCGGATAAAAACAATATAGAACAAAAAACACCGTTATATGGGAATGGAAATGCAGGCGATTTAATCGTTGAAACATTAAGAAATTACTAAATGTCCATTGTTGATTCATTGCATATTGACGGTGATATTCATGAAGACCGCCATTATCGTATCATATATGCTACGGACGCATCAGCATATCGTGAGATGCCGGATGCTGTGGCATTCCCGAAGCATGAGGAGGACATCAAGGCGCTTGTACGATATGCATCCGGGAATCATCTGAATCTGATACCGCGTGCAGCAGGGACATCTCTTGCCGGACAGGTAGTGGGTAAGGGTATTGTCGTGGATGTTTCCAGGTACATGAACAATATCCTGGAGATAAATCCTGAACAGCGGTGGGTAAGGGTACAGCCGGGTGTGGTGCTGGACGAACTGAACGAATATTGCAGCCACTACGGCCTGTTCTTTGCCCCTGAGACATCCACGTCCAACAGATGCTGTATTGGAGGCATGGCCGGCAATAATTCATGCGGCTCGCACTCCCTGGTGTATGGAAGTACTAGAGACCATGTAATTGTAGCCAGGGTCGTACTCAGTGATGGCTCGACGGCAGTTTTCGGTCCTCTTTCAGATAATGAGTTGGAGAATAAATGCAGCGGGGATACATTGGAAGGCCGGATATATATGGAGATGCTGGCGATGCTTAATGATGAGGGCAATAGAAAAGACATTAAGGATAATTTCCCGGAACCTTCTATACGGCGCAGAAATTCTGGATATGCGATAGATGAGCTGTTGAACAGCAGACCCTTTAATTTCTGTAAACTGATAATCGGCTCCGAAGGGACATTAGCCTTTATTACGGAACTTAAACTTCACCTTGAGCCGTTGCCGCCGAAAGAAAAGGCAGTGGTCTGTGTGCACTGTGCAAGTCTCGAAGAGGCATGTAATGCGAACCTGGTCGCTTTGAAGCATGAACCGCGCGCTATAGAACTTATGGATGACCAGGTTCTTCAACTGAGTAAGAAAAACATTGCCCAGAATAAGAACCGTTTCTTTATCCAAGGAGATCCGGCGGCAATCCTTATCGTAGAGATTGCAAAGGACACGTTGGATGAAGTGAACAGCGATGCCGACTCCTTGGAGGAGGATTTAAAGAGGCAGAATTTAGGGTATCATTACCCGAGGGTCTATGGGAAAGATATAAGCCGGGTGTGGGCTCTTAGAAAAGCCGGTCTCGGTCTATTGTCGGGGATGCCGGGTAGTGCCAAACCAGTGTCACTGATAGAAGATACGGCTATCAATCCTGAAAAGCTGTTCGCTTTCCTGACGGATTTGAAAACAGTGCTTGACAGGTACGGGCTTAGTTGTGTGTATCATGGCCATATCAGTACCGGTGAATTGCATTTGAGGCCTATTCTCAATCTAAAAGAAGAGCGTGACAGGCAGCTTTTCAGAGTTGTGGCTGCTGAAACTGCCCGGTTGGTTAAGAAGTACCGCGGTTCGCTGAGCGGAGAGCACGGTGACGGGAGGCTGAGGGGAGAATTTCTGCCGTTGATGTTCGGGGAGAAGGTATATGCCTTGTTCAAGGATGTTAAGCGTATTTGGGATGGGAACGGGATATTCAATATAGGAAAGATTGTCGATACCCCTCCGATGGACTCATGTCTGAGGTATGAGGTCACTCCGGGTATCGGAAATACCTATTTTGATTTTTCAAGACAAAAGGGCTGGCTGTGTGCAGTCGAGCAGTGCAATGGTTCCGGGGACTGCAGGAAGTCCTATCTTTTCGGAGGAACTATGTGTCCGGTCTATAGGGTTACCCGTGACGAAAAAGATACAACACGAGCGAGGTCTAATATACTCCGTGAATTGATAATTCATCCGGAAGGTAAAAAGGTGTTCAGTCAGCCGGAAGTGCTGTCGGCGCTCAGCTCTTGTCTGTCCTGCAAGGCATGCAAGGCGGAATGCCCGTCCAATGTGGATATGGCCAGATATAAGGCAGAGTACCTGCAGCATCATTATGATGAGACCCGCATCCCGTTGCGCAGTTTCCTTGTTGCCAACTTGACCAGGATACAGAAGATGGCAATGGTGTTCCCTGCTGCTTACAATGCGGTAGTGTCCTCAAAAGTATTTTCTTCTATTTTGAAAAAAATACTGAAGTTCGCTCCTCAGAGGTCTATTCCTAAAATCTACAAATTTACTTTGAGGAATTGGCTCAGGACACATCCTGATGCAGGAACATGCAATAGAAAGGTTTATCTGTTTGCAGACGAGTTCTCCAATTATATGGATGTGGAGACAGGCATAACATTTATCAAGTTGTTGAGGGCGCTGGGATATCAAGTGATTATACCGGAACATATCGAGAGCGGCAGGACGGAACTTTCCAAGGGAATGGTGAAAAAGGCTAAAAAGATTGCCCGCAAAAATGTCATGTTGCTCAAAGACATTGTGAACGAGCAGATACCGCTTGTAGGGATAGAACCGTCATGCATATTGTCTTTCAGGGATGAGTACCCGGATTTGGTAGGGGACGACTTGAAGGATGCGGCAGCATCCTTAGCCCTGAATTGTCTGCTATACGATGAATTTATTGTCCGCGAAGTACGGAAAGGCAATATAACCTCGGAGCAGTTTACGGACAAAGAACAAAAAATAAAACTGCACGGGCACTGTCATCAGAAAGCCCTGGTATCTATAGAGCCTTCAAAGAAAATGTTGTCTCTGCCGGCAAATTATCATGTGGATGTTATTCCGTCAGGATGCTGCGGCATGGCCGGGGCATTCGGTTATGAAAAGGAACATTACAGTTTGTCTATGCAGATTGGAGAGCAGGTTCTTTTCCCGGCAGTACGTTCGGCATTGCAAGGCACTTTGATTGCAGCGCCTGGCACCAGTTGCCGTCAGCAGATAATGGACGGAACAGGAGTGAAAGCTTATCATCCTGTAGAAATTCTATATCGAGCATTAGCTTAATTTTTTTCAAATCTAATTTTTATATGCGAAACATACCATTCTCGCCTCCCGACATGACGGAGGCGGAGGCCTCCATGGTTGCGGAGGTGCTGGGCTCGGGATGGATTACTACCGGGCCGAAGACTAAGGAGTTTGAACATCTGATAGCGATGTGCTGCGGGACGCAGCGGGCGGTGTGTCTGAATTCCGCTACGGCGTGCATGGAGATGTCGCTGCGGGTGCTTGGTATCGGGCCTGGGGATGAGGTGATCGTACCGGCTTATACCTACACGGCTACGGCCAGTTCGGTGTGCCATATGGGGGCGAGGCCGGTGATGGTGGACTGTGCTCCGGGCAGTTATGAGATGGATTATGCCAGGGTGGCGGAGGCGATAACTGAGAGAACCAAGGCGGTAATGCCGGTGGATCTTGGCGGAGTGGTCTGTGACTACGACAGGGTGTTTGAGGCGGTGGAGTCTAAAAAAGCACTCTTCAGACCGACGAATGATATCCAGAAGGCATACGGAAGGCCGGCGGTGA
>ULJB01008067.1_pt1 | contig 18587 bp, 18 predicted proteins | sample 1950771 | NCBI WGS metagenome assembly ULJB01 (sample SAMEA4835461, study PRJEB28245) | human gut metagenome | biome: gut microbiome; material: fecal sample | place: Denmark | collected 2008
TCGGCACTCTTGATAATCTTATGAAGGCTTCTGTAGAAGATTTATCAAGAGTTGAGGGCATAGGCGGAATTATTGCTCAGGATATTTATGACTTTTTCAGAAAACCTGAAAATATTGAGATGATAAATGAATTAAAGTCTCTCGGGGTTGAACCTGCCCCGCCTGTGGAAAATATTTCTGATGAATTTAAGGGTAAAACTTTTGTCCTGACAGGGACATTACAAAGTATGACACGTGATGAAGCTTCTGAAAAAATTAAGCAGATGGGCGGGAAAACATCTTCTTCGGTGTCAAAGAATACATCTTTTGTAATTGCAGGAGAAAATGCAGGTTCAAAATTAGACAAAGCTCAAAAATTAGGTGTTATAATATTGACAGAAAATGATTTTCTTAACATGATAGGTTATGGAAAGTAGGATTTATGAAAAGAAAAATGCGAGTTATACAAATATCAGGTTTACGCGGTATACTTACGGTAATTTTTATTGCATCCTGCCTGGCCGCCGGATTTATTTTATTCCCGGCTAAGGTTGCTATGCATATATGGAATTATGCAGCGGGATTTATTGGTTTACCTTTAATTAATGTATATCAAGGACTGCTTTTGTGGGCAATAGTTGCTATTTCCGGTTTTATTTTAAATGACAGAAAAAAATTCCTTGTTGCATTTAAAACACCTGACAGGTTGACTGATAAAGAAATGAAATCTCTTCTTGAACGCATGAAAATTCAATCACAAACACAGGCAATAAATTCTATGATTTTAAAATCAGGAAATATAAAGCCTGTTGAAAAAATTGATAAATCTGAAGAAAAATCAGAAAAAGAAAAGGAGAACGTATGAAAAAATTTTTATTATCGCTTACGGCTTTAAGTTTAATTCTGGGGTGTGCGGTTTTGTCAGCTCCTGCAGTTGCAGAAGCTGTTGAAAGAGGATTTGTATCTGTCAACACATCCGCAAATACCGAACTGACACCTGATATTGCAGATATTTCTATTGCAATACAAACTTATGACTCAAAATCTTTGCAAAAAGCCACAACTGAAAACAAAGAAATTTCTCAAAAAGTTTTATCAGCCTTAAAAGTTATGATTAATCCTCTGCAGGGAGATTATGTTAAAACTATGGATTTCACCGCATCTCCTGTATATTCATACTCAGGAAGCAAGAGAAATTTTGATAAATATGAAGTTTCAAACACCGTAATTATTCATACAAAATCAATTGATAAAGTTGGTGCTATGATTGATAAGGCTATTTCCCTCGGGGCTACAAATGTAAATAATCTGGCTTTATCAGTATCAAATTATGACGATGAATGCAACGAACTTCTTGTAACGGCTACTAAAAAAGCTCAAAACAGAGCTAATCTGCTTGCAAAATCGGCATCTACAACAGTTACAGGCGTCCGTTCTTTAAATGTAAGCTGCAGTGCAAACAATTCAATAACTCCGCAGTATAGAATGCTGGCTGCAAATATTGGCGGTGCTGACATGGCTGAGGCAAAAGCGGCTTCTACATCTATTGAAAAAGGTATTGTAAAAATTTATGCAACAGTTAATGCTACTTTTTTTGTAAAATAATAATGTAGATTTTTTAATTTATATATTTTATATAATTTTTCAAATGACAAAAATCATCTTAATTTATGAGATGATTTTTGTTTAATATGTTATAATCTGGAAATAATTATGGAGGTGTTAATGTTTAATTTTAATTATCGTTTTAGGTTAGCATTTACTCTTGCAGAAGTTTTGGTAACGTTAGGTATACTTGGAGTTGTTGCAGCAATGACAATGCCAACTTTGGTAGGAAATTACCAAAAAAAATCTTATGTAACACAACTGAGTAAAGTTTGCAATGAAATTCAACAAGCAGCATTAAAGTATAAAAATGATAAAAATGCTATAAATTTAAGAGAAGCCGGATTAACATCACAGGCTGAAATAAAAAACTTTTTACATAACAATTTTAAAGTAGTATCAGATTGTGAATCTGTTGTAAAAGAACCTTGTTTTTCTCCTACTTACACTGATTTAAATGGGGGTTCCCACAATGCTAATGATTCTTGGGGTGCTGCATCAAGTGTTACTTTTGCAAGCGGAGCAAGCGTAATCATGGATTATCCTGCCTATTATACACAAACAGTTAATGGAATTACATCGCATTACGGCCACATGGTTATTGATGTAAATGGTCCAAAAGGGCCTAATAAGGGCGGACGTGATATCTTTTTTGCGGAATTTTATGATGACGGTTCTATAGATGTAGCCGGAGCAACACCTGAATGTAAATCACAGGGTGTGTGTGATGGAAATAAGACTTTGAAAGAAATTAGAGAGGCTTATTTTAATGCAAATTGTAGAACCGGCAGATATGGCACAGGATGTATTGGCAAAATTATAAATGATAATTGGGAAATGAATTATTAATTATTTTAATTCACTATTAAAAATGATTTTACACTTCTTCCTGCACCGTCTCCGACAGAGGTTACGCTGTATTTGTCAAGATAATTCATAGAAGTTGAGCTTCCGCCGTCAAATGCCATCGCCCTGTCCCAGCCTAGACTTTTTACATAATCATGAACTTCGTACATATCCATAGGATGTTTATCCGTAATAATTAAAATATGTGCATCATCACCCTTGAGGCCGATTATTGTCCGCGCAGTCTTATGAAGAACCGAACAGCTTTCTCTTATAATTTCCCCTTCTTTATTTTTTGTTATGAAAGCTTCTTCTTCCAGCCTCAGCTGCGGATAAACCAGAGGGCCTCCCTGAGCAGAAGTTATTATATTACAGCCGAAATCAACTGAACTTTTGTGCGGCACAATTTCATAATGATATTTTCTGTTATCGCATTCCACGACTCTAAATTCTGTACGATTAATAATTTTGTCCAGATTTCGCATTAAATAAGGATTTCTTAATAAATTTTCATTAAGCAGCGGATCATCTGACGTATTTCTGTCGCTTACTATGTAAGATATTGATTTTTGATTTTCGGGATCAAAGTATCCTGCGTTGACTGTTAATTTTGCTTTTGCGCGGTTATGGGCTTCTTTTGCAGTTATAAGGCTTTCCGAACTGATAAATTTTACATGGCGTTTAATTTTATCACCCTTTAAAACGATATGATAAATTCCATCGTTATATGTTACGTCAATCGGCGGAACTCCAGCCTTAACCGCTGATGAAAAGATTATTAACGAAACCATTAAAACCAATATTTTTTTCATATTATAAATCCTTTGACTTGTAAAATCCTATAATTGCGCACAAAAATGCAAACGGCGGGAATATTGCAGTTATAAACGGGTGCAGTACACCTTTTTCTGCCAGCAGATCAAAAAACGGCAGGGTTATATAATATAAGAATATACAGCCTATTGCAATAGTAAAACCTACCAGTCTTTGTTCTCTCGGTTTGCTAAAACCTAAAAGCGCTCCCATAATTGCAAGAAGCACACATACAAACGGATGGAAAAATCTCTGCAGATATTTATTCAGCATATACCTGTATTCTTCATCCAGCCCTTCTTTTTTCAGGAGTTTAATGTAATTATGCAAATCTTGATTGTTAATCTCACGTTCTTTCTTGACCGAATAAGTCATAAGCGTAAAGGCATTTTTAGCCGATTCACCCTGCAGGATATCCATTTGAGGGAGTTTTTCAATTTCCGTAAATATTCCGTCATTAGAAATATCATATTTAGTTATGTCATACAATTCCCATTTATCAGGGAAATTCTTGCCTGTTTTTGCATAATATATATTTTGAAGCTGGTGGACATCAGTATATTTTTTGGGAGAAAAATCAAGCACTATGACATTATACATAGTGTCCTTTGAAAACTTGGAAACAACTACAGCCATAGTCGGAATATTATCTTTATCTTTCTGCGTATAAATATACTGGGTTGATATATAACCGCCTCTTAAAGCTCCGGCTTTATTAACAGAATATGGAATAAGTTTATCGCATGTTACAAAGCAAAGCCAGGTTACAATAAGGCTCAAAGCTAGAACAGGCGCGATTATTCTCTGAAAAGACAATCCTACTGCTCTGAATATTGTGAGTTCTGAATCTTTACTCAATTTATCAAAAGTAAATAACGTTCCGAGTAACAATCCGACAGGAAAAGCTTTACCTAAAATTTTCGGCAGTTCGTAAAATATTACAAGGATTGCCGTCTTAACTCCGTATTCTCCCGCAAGTGTTCTTTTTATAGTATTAAGAAGCATCTCAGGAGCAATCCAGACAACGGTAAACAACAATATTGCAACAAAAGTTGCCATCATTACCTGCATGAAAATATATCTGTCATAAATTGTTATTTTGGGAAATAATTTCATTACAGGGCAAAATCCTTTCCTAAATAAAATTCTTTTGCTACAGGGTCATTTGCGACATCAACGCTTTTACCCTGAATTTTGATTTTTCCGTCAAAGATTACGTAAGCTCTGTCTGTAATTGAAAGAGTAGCTTTCGGGTTGTGGTCGGTAATAAGAACACCTAAACCTTTTTCTTTGGAAATTTTTCTTATGTTATCTTTAATATCGCCGATAGCAATAGGGTCAATTCCGGCAAAAGGTTCATCCAGCAACATAAAATCAGGACTTGCTGCAAGTGCTCTTGCAATTTCAACCCTTCTTCTTTCTCCACCCGAAAGAGAAACAGCTGCATAAGAACGAAGCTTTAAAATTCCGAATTCCGTCAAAAGTTCTTCAAGTTTCTTTTTCTTTTCGTTAACGGTTAATTTGTCATTCATTTCAAGAACGAGTTTAATGTTATCTTCAACCGACAGTTTTCTGAAAATTGAAGCTTCCTGCGGAAGGTATCCGATACCTGCTTTTGCACGCTCATTCATCGGCCAGCAGGAAATATCTTCGCCGTCTAAAAATATATGCCCTTTGTTAGGTTTTACAAGCCCTACAACCATATAAAACGTTGTCGTTTTTCCGGCTCCGTTCGGGCCTAAAAGACATACAACCTCGCCTTTGTTTATATCAAAAGTAACGTCATTTACAACGCTTCTGTCCCCGTATATTTTAATCAGATTTTTAGCTTCAATCCTCATTGCATACCCCTCAGTTTATAAAAACATTTTACTTGAAAAAAACTTATATTGCAATTTTTTAGTTATTTTCTATTATTTTTTGTTATAATATTTCTGGTAAAGAAAGGGAAAGCTATGAAAGAAAGAATTGTAACAGGGATGCGCCCCACAGGCAGATTACATTTAGGACACTATTTAGGTGTAATTCAAAATCTGGTTAAACTTCAGCATGAATATGAATGTTTTTTCTTCGTAGCTGACTGGCACGCTCTCACAACAAAATATGACTGTACGGAAAATTTAAAAAACGATATAAGAGATGTAGTAATTGACTGGCTGTCAAGCGGGATTGACCCGAATTTGTCAACGATTTATCTTCAGTCGCTTGTGCCTGAAATTGCTGAATTAAACATATATCTCGGTATGATTACCCCGCAGAACTGGGTTGAACGCGATCCTTGTCTTAAAGATATGGCCAAAATTCTTCGTACAAAAGAAGGCGCAGGCTCTCAGATTAATTACGGTCTTATGGGCTATCCTGTTTTAATGAGCGCAGATATTATGATGTTTAATGCAAATGCAATTCCTGTCGGAATTGATCAGGTTGCACATATTGAAATTACGCGTGATATTGCAAGACGTTTTAACAATATTTATAAAACAGATTTCTTTAATGAGCCTAAAGCTCTTTTAAATGACTGTTCTTTGATTTGCGGTCTTGACGGAAATAAAATGGGAAAATCTTTCCAAAATGATATAAAAATTTCTGACACAGATGAAGTTACCGCAAAAAAAATTATGACCGCAATAACTGACAGAAGCAGAATGCGAAAAGATGATCCAGGCCATCCTGATGAATGCGAAGTTGCATATAAATACTGGAAAATATTTGGTAATAAAGAACAGATTGAAACAGTAAGATGTGAATGTGAAAAAGGCCTCAGAGGCTGTGCAGACTGTAAACGACAGCTCGGCGCATTAATTAACGAAAAATTCGCACCGGTACGTGAAAAAAGACGCTACTATGAAGCACACCCGCAGGAAGTCGATAAAATAATCCGCGAAGGTTCTGAAAAAGCCCGCATTGAAGCGCAAAAGATTCTAAAAGAAGTTAGAAATATAGTTGGAATGTATTAATAAAACATCAGGCAGACCCAAAAAAGATAAACGGAGTTTTGAGTCTGCCTGTAATCCGCGACTATGACTATTTAGCGGGTATACAATTTTTTAATTTAATTTTCAATAAAAAAGCCGTTGTTAACGGCCAATCTCATATTTGGTAAAAGGTTAGTGTGTGTAGGAGAAAATAAAGAAAAAGAAAATGGTTTATATTCTCTCTATGCCACATAACAAGATATCTATAACATATATTAAGTATATATTTTACAATTATTAATAATATATTTTTGACGTTAAAACTTCAAATTAATCCTGCACTAAGGGTTATATAAATAAAAAAAAGATGGTTTAAATACCATCTTTTTTATTGTTCCTTTTCCTAATTTCCTATTGATTATCTAACGACTTGTGATACAAAGTTAGCTATTTCAAAGAATGAATCTTTCACAAATTCTTTTGCCAGTGTTTTTATCGGTCTGTTTTCTATGACATCGAATACGTAATAAATCGGATCTTTTGAATTGTTAAAACGCATTCTTCTATCCTTCTGCGCAAGGTAGTTGTAATCTTCTATATTAAATTCGCCTGAAGAATTTTTCTTATTTCTTCTTCTGAGCAAAGAGCCGAATTGCCCGTTGCCTCCCGTGTTATTGTTTAACTCATTTGTTGTCGGTAACATATTTTATTCTCTCTCTTTATATTTCTTACATATATATAAAGTATATAAGAATAAAAAAATTGCTTTTTGGTCTTTAGTTTTGTAAAGAAATATTACACAAATTTATCTGCATTTTGTTTTTCCGTTTATTGATAAATCATTACAATGCAAATAGTCCATATTACCGTTCATTATTACCCAGCCGGTACAATAGTGATACCCTTTGCCGTTTAAACAATAATTTTTAAATTGAGAATTATTTGTTCCTAGAGGGTAAATTCTGTTTGGATTAAAACCAAAGCAAAAAACATTAGGATTCCAGTTCCCATTTTTGTCATGTGTCGGCTTATTGTCCACATGCACATATAGATTTCCGCAATTTGCGTCAGGATTATCTTCTGTACATTGTGAGGGTAAAAGCCACATTCCGACAATTGCTGTCCCATCAGACATTATATAGCCTTTATTTTGAGAACCATTTTTTCCGGCAGTATTATGAATTGGTTCATAACCCGCTTTTTGCAGATACTTTCCTATAATATTAAAAAATTTGTCATACTGTTTAAGTGTTTCATCAGTATGCACTCTTACTCCGTCTTCGTCTTCTTCGGTTACGGAATCTTTTAAACCCCAGTTATCCATAGTACCGTTTTCCAGGACAGCCATTGCATAAGCCTGCGAAAATACGCTGTAAAATTTTTTAACTCTGGTTACTGCTGCTTGTTCTCGGTAGTTCTGAACAAGTGGAGGCAGGGTGAGAGCTGCAACCACGCCTATTATCCCGAGAGTTATCAGAACTTCCGCCAGCGTAAAACCTTGTTTCATAAAATCTCCTTTCTCAATTTTTGTAAGATAACATCTTACATATTTATTAGTATTATTGATGCAAAATAAATTTATGTCAAGGCTTGAAAAACTGGGACAAAATATAAAAAAATACAGAAAAATGAAAAAATTATCGCAGAATGAATTTTCGGAAATGATAAATTTTTCACGTGAACACCTTGCGTGTATAGAGACAGGCAAAGAATATATCAGTTTAAGAAAGTTATTTTTGATAGCCGATACTTTAGAAGTTTCGCTAAAAGACCTGATTAATTTTGACTAGATTATTTTCCTAATTCAACTATATCGCTTGAATTTGCTACCAAATTTTTACCTATTGATTTTTCGAGAGATGCTTTAGCGGAATTGTACTGATAAAGCGCATTATAGTAGTTTAACTGAGCCTGCTGGTAGTTTATCTGGGCATCTTTAAGTTCTGTCGGATCAGCTTCTCCTACGCGGTAACGTCCGTATGATAATTCATAATTTTCTTTTGCCTGCTTTACCCCGAGCATTGCAACAGGCATCTGTTTTTTCTTTTCTTCAAGAAGAAGATATGCATTCTGAATTTCAAGATATATCTGATTTTGAGTATTTTTTGCATTGGCTATTTCCTTGTCATAGAGGTATCTTGCTTCCTGTATTTCATTTTTTATCAGCATACCGTTAACTGTCGGAAAGTTAAGATATCCGCCGAAATTATAACCGTAGTTGGAAGCCCAGCTTTTACCTCCGACCTGAAACTGTCCTTCCACCGAAAGTGTCGGGAAATATGACTTTTTTACCAGCTTAAGCGTTTGATTGGCGCTTTCAACTTTTAATTCCGCGAGTTTCAATTCCGGACGGGCTTCTCTTGCAATTTCTATAGCACCGTTAAAGGTTATATCAACAGGTTCGTATTTTAATCTTTCCTGTACATTGTATTTATCGATAAAAGGTACGCCCATAACATTATTAAGTTTTGCAATCGCAAGATTTACGGCATTATCAGCCTGAATAAGCTGTAATTTAGCGTTACTTAAATTTACTTCAGCAATTGTAACATCAACTTTAGGGTTCATTCCGATTTCATAAAATGCTTTTGCCTGATTGTAAAACATTTCAAATTTGTTAACGGTATCTTCTGCCACACGTTTGCTTTCAAACGCATATAAGAGATTGTAATAAGCATCTTTTGTTTGAAATATAATATCGTTAATGGTCGCCCCGAGTGTTGTCTTGTATGCTTCATAATCCAAACGTTTGATAGTTGCCTGATTTTGTGTTACCCCGAAGTCATAAAGCATTTGCTGGAGCGTAATTTGACCGAGAATGAAGTAATTAAATGTCAAATTTCTGTTAAATACATCAGACAATTGTAATTGACGTATTCTTGTATAGCCAGTCTGCCAGCTTAACTGCGGGAAATAATTCGACCAGACCTGTTTAATTCTTGAATCAGAAGCCAGAATATCATGGAATGCAGCATTAATCTGCGGATTGTTTCCAAGAGCAAGTTCAATACATTTATCTAGCGTCATGTCAATATTTTTTTCTACGGAACCTTCTATGACAAAGTCAGCATCACCCGTTTTTTTAGGCAAAACCGCATCAGCAGCCGGATATTCTTTTTCATTGACTTTGTTTCCTATATCGTCTGCTGAAAAAGCATTCAGTCCCGTAAAATTCAATATTAAACATAATATTATTATTTTTTTGAACATTTAACTATTCCTTTTTTTGAATTCTTTAGCTTTTTTAGATATAGAAGCTTTAAAGTTTTCAACCATAACGAAAAATGCCGGAACAAGAAAAGTCCCTATAAATGCAACCGCCATCATTCCGCCGAATACTGTCATCCCTACGGAATTTCGGCTGGCAGCACCTGCACCCTTTGCAAAAACAAGAGGTAAAAGCCCTAAGATGAAAGCTATATTCGTCATCATAACGGCTCTGAACCTTAATTTTGCAGCCTGCATAGCCGAATCAACTATACTCATTCCTGACTGGTGAGCATCTTTTGCAAATTCTATAATCAAAATTGCCTGTTTGGTAGATAAACCTATTAACATAACAAGCCCGATTTGAGAATATATATCGAGCGAATACCCTGAAACATACTGGAAGAATAATGCGCCAACAAGTGCAACGGGAGAAATCAAAAGTACTGCAATCGGAAGCATCCAGCTTTCATACAGACCGACAAGGAACAGATATATGAAAACCAGAGACATTACAAGAATAGGCCCAATTTGTCCGCTTGATTCTTTTTCCTGTAAAGAACTACCTGACCATGCATAACCCATGTCTTTCGGCAGAACCTGATCGGAGATTTTTTCCATAGTGCTCATTGCCTGACCTGAGCTTACACCGTTTCTGGCCTGTCCGTTAATCAATATTGACGGATACATATTAAATCGCAGCTGGCTGTAAGGTCCTACAATATTGCTTATTGTAACAACGGATGAAAGCGGAACCATTGTTCCCGATTTGTTTTTTACGTAAATTTTATCAATATCGGAAGGCTTTTCTCTGAATTCCGAATCAGCCTGTAAATATACACGGTAAACACGTCCGTATTTGTTAAAGTCGTTAACGTAAGATTTTCCGAAATAACCTGATAGAGCGCTGTAAATTTCGGAGATATCAACACCCTGCGCGAGAGCTTTTTTCTCGTCAACTTTTATTAAAAGCTGGGGCAGATCTGCCGTAAATGACGTATAAACCATCTGGAAGTCAGAGCTTTTATTGGCTTCCGCAATAAGTTTCTGGGCTTCCTGATAAAGCTCCTGAGGGGTTCTGTCCCCTTTATCGAGAAGCTGGTATTCAAAACCGCCGAACATTCCCAAACCTGAAATTGAAGGCGGTGAAAATGATGCAATTGTAGCAGACGGATAATTGGCAAATTCTTTTTTAATTTTCGCCAGAATACTCTGCATTGACTGATCTTTACTTTTACGTTCCGACCAATTTTTCAATTGCGCAACGATAAGCGCGGTATTTTCACCTGAATATCCGACAAGGTTAATTGTTGTGTCAACACCTGGGATAGCTAAAATTCTTTTTTCAACTTCTTCTGCTACCATTTCGGTTCTTGATGCCGATGAGCCGTCAGGAAGTTGAATTTGAGAAAATACAGCGCCTTTGTCTTCTGTCGGCAAAAAGCCTTTCGGTATAAGATAAAACATTCCCGCCGTAAAAATAATTATGCCGAGATATAAAATTACTGTAAGTTTAGGCGAATTTATAAAGATTTTAACACCTTCTAGATACTTGTCCCTGATACCGTTAAACCAGTCATCAAATTTCTGGATAAATTCGAAATCCGCTTTTTCTTCACCTGATTTCAAAATCATTGCACAGAGGGCTGGAGCAAGAGTAAGCGCAACAAGTGTGGACAAACCGATTGAAGATGCAATACACAAGGCAAACTGTCTGAACATCTGCCCTGTAATCCCTGCCATAAACGAAACAGGCACAAATACGGCCATCAAAACAAGTGATGTTGCAAGAACGGCACCGAATACTTCTTCCATCGTAACTTCCGTTGCATCGACAGGAGTTTTGCCTTCCTGAATATGTCTCTGCGTATTTTCAAGTACAACAATCGCATCGTCTACAACAAGACCTACAGCCAGTACAAGCCCGAATAAAATCAGCAGGTTTATAGAAAAACCTAAAATATTCATGAATATAAACACGCCGATTAAAGAAACAGGAATTGCACAAAAAGGAATAAGCGCGGCTCTTGCACTTCCGAGAAACATATAAGTTACAATACCTACAAGCAAAATAGCAAGCCCGATTGCATTTATAACTTCTTTAATTGATTCTCTTACGAATTCCGTTTCATCACGCTGGATTTTGTATTCAATCCCTTGAGGGAAACTTTTGCTGAGTTCAGCCATTTTAGCTCGGATTTTGTTGGAAAGATCGATTGCGTTGGCTTCAGGAAGCTGACTGATTGAAATGATTGCCGAATCTCTTCCGCCGATTCGCGAGAAATAAGAATAACTTTCGGCACCGAGTTCGACTCTTGCTATATCTTTAAGCTTAATCTGCGAACCGTCAGGTTTCGAACGCACAATAATATCTTCAAACTCTTTAACATCTTTCAAACGGCCTTTAGTCCTCATTGTTAGTTTGATGAGCTGTTTGTTTTTCATAGGTTCAACACCTAAATCCCCTGCGGGCACCTGAGTGTTTTGAGCCTGAATTGCGCTGTTAACCTCTGACACGGAAACTCCGAGACTGGCCATTTTGGAAGCATCAAGCCATATTCTCATAGAGTAATCCGATGAGCCGAATACCGCAACTTTACCTACACCTTTAATACGTGCAAGTTCGTCCTTAATATATATTGATGCGTAGTTTGCAACATACAGAGAATCATAAGTATGTGTCGGGGAATTTACTGAAATCATCATTAGACCGGGGCCGCCCGTTGATTTTTTTACGGAAAGCCCGTATCTTCTAACTTCCTCAGGCAGACGCGGGGTAACAAGCTGAAGCTGGTTTTGAACGTTTACAACAGCCATATCAGGATCCGACCCGATTTCAAAATACAAAGTAAGCTGATACTGTCCGTTCTGGGAAGTAGAAGACATATAAATCATATCTTCAACACCGTTTAACTGTGCTTCAACAGGCGCCGCAATAGTATCTTCTATAACATCGGCGCTTGCTCCTGCATAAGTTGCTGTTACAACAACCTGCGGAGGAGTAATTGACGGATATTCTTCCAGAGGAAGCATAAGCATCATTAATGCGCCCGCAATCATTATTGCCAGAGATATTACAATAGCCAGTTTGGGGCGTTTTATAAATAAATTTCCTTTGTTTTCGTTTTGCATCATATCCCTTTTATTTGGAAGATAAGAGGGTAGGAGGAAAGAAGATAGGCTAATTTCAGTATTTTACATAATTTTTATATAAAAGCGCTTACCCTCTTACCTTCTTACCCTCCTATCTTCTATTTCGTTACTTTTTCAGTTTTGATTTTTTGCATTTCTTCTTCTGTTACTATTTTGACCGGTTTACCGGGAATTACCTTTTGCAGGCCTTCGGTAACAATTCTGTCGCCTTTTTGCAAACCTTCCGTAATAATCCAGTTTTCACCGTGCTGTTCGCCTGTTTTTACATAGGTTAACTGAGGAAGTTCATTTTCATCGAGTTTGTAAACATATTTTCCTGCCTGATTTTCAAGAACAGCCGTAACCGGTGCAACAGGAACATCAACAGGATTATTGGAATATAGTTTGACCGTAACAAATTCTCCGTGTATAAGCTGATTATTCGGATTTTGGAAAGTCGCCCTCATTGTAACCGTACCTGTAGAAGGATCAACTTTGTTATCTTGAAAATCCTGAACACCGTTTGACGGATATTTTGTTCCTCCGCTTAAAAGAAGTTCGACTTTTCTATTTTTGTTATTAGACATATCTGCACTTGAAAGTGCCTGAAAATCATTTGAATCAAGCGGGAAAGTTACATATATAGGATTTGTGCTGTTAATTGTTGTCAAAGCACCTGTGCTTGGCGAAACATAGTTTCCTACAGTAACATTTATTATCCCGACTTTGCCGTCCACTGGAGATTTAACTCTTGTGTAGCTCAAATTTCTGTTAGCATCGTTATATGATGCCTGTGCAGATGCAAGCTGTGCTTTTAGAGCATCTCTGTTAGACAGCATCTGGTCATACTGCGCTTTAGCAATATAATCCTTTTTTACAAGTTCTGCCGCACGCGCAAGCTGTTTTTCCGCATAAACAAGCTGTGCCTTAAGATTTTTGACATTTGCACCTGCAACATTTGCAGCGTTTGAATATTCGGTGGGTTCAATTAAAAATAAAACCTGTCCGGCCTTTACGTAATCGCCTTCTTTAAAGTAGCTTTTCTGTAAATAACCTGAAATACGCGCAAGAACATCAACCCTGTATTTTGAAACAACCCTGCCGGGGGCCTCAAAACTTCTTATAACACTTTGATTTTCGATTGTCTGCACCGTAACACTAGGTGCAGGCTTATTCATCATAGATTTATTTTGCATAATGCTTGAGAACTTTGAAAATCCAAATCTTATAAGTATAGCGGCTATAATTATAGACAAAAATATTATAATATTTTTTTTCATTGTCTCTCCCTGTCTGATTTTTAGGTAAATGGTTTTTTGTGTTGCATTTACAACATAATCATTTTACTATTAAACATAAATTGATGTCAATAAAATTGTTTCAAGATTATCCTGATGATTAACTAAATTTTTCTATATCTTATTAGGAATGGAGCTAAACTCCCCCTTCCTCATTAGGGAGGAGGGATTAAGAGAGAGGGTAATTATCAGAAGGCCTGAAGTTCAGAGGTCAAGAAGGCAAGCTTATTGCATTTATAGAGATGAGCAGGTTTAAAAATCCTCTCCCTGATTAGGGAGGGGCTAGAGGTGGGTAGCAATTACCCGATTTTTCTGTTTTTCTGGATTGCGGAAATAATATCTTTTATGAGATGAAGTTCCTGTATAGATGAAGTTTGTATCAGGTTATATATATCACCGCGCAAAGTATCGTTTTTTTGAGGGGTTAAATTAAAAAATTCATTGATATCTATATCAAGAATTTCAGAGATCTTAATAAATGTTTCCATTGAAGGGTATGAATTTCCATTCTCAATTGTGCACATATGGCGCGGAGAAATATCAATTTTTTCAGAAAGTTCTTCCTGCGAAAGCCCTCTTTCCTTACGTATCTGCCTGATTTTTCTGCCGATTAGTTCTTTGTCCAAATTCATAATAAACCTCTAATAAAATATATAGATAAGTTTAAAATGATATAATGATATTTATATCAATTATCTTGACAAATTGATATAAATATCGTATAATAATCATGTATACAATAATCAAGAAAGGTGGAAATGATTATGAGATTATCAAACATGAGAGTGAGAGGCGGTTTTACGCTTGCGGAAGTATTGATTACTTTAGGTATTATCGGCGTTGTTGCGGCAATGACAATGCCTACATTGATGAATTCTACACAGGGAGCACAGTATAAAGCCGCCTACAAAAAAGCTTTATCAGCTTTGTCTCAGGCTGTAACTTTAAACGTTGCATTGGATGAATGGAGCTTCGCTGATTTGGATTCAGATGCAGACGGAAGCTACGGTTTAAAAACAATGTTAAAGAGCAGAATGAACGTTGTTAGAGACGCAGAAGAAAAAGCTTTTAAAGATGCAAAAGGAGATTCTTATTCAGTAAAAGTTGGTAGCGGTAAGGGTATAGGCGTAGCTACAGTATCTGCTCCAGGTACAAACAATGTAACATTATTCTTTAATGATGGTATTATGTTTACATTTCCTAAAGATGTCAAATCTTGTACTATAGGAACAGATGAAGGTTTAAATGACACAAATAGAGCTACACTTATTACAAACAAGTGTACTGGATTTATAGACGTAAATGGTATTAAAGCTCCAAATAGAATTGTTCAATGTGATGGCGGTACAGGAACAGCTGATTCGTGTGATATTAAAAGTCCAACAGATGTATATCCTGTAATATTCTATGATCAAACAATATTGCCAAATTCTGTTGCTGCCCGTGCAGTACTGTACAGTAAATAATAACATTTGTTCAAGAATTTTTGTATATAAAAAAATCGAATCTTTTTGTAGACCGGAAAATCTTTTCACGCCGGTCTTTTTTTTGCAGCGTGCCGCTGCACCCGCCACTCAGGTTTTGCATTAAACTCCCCTCCCTGATTAGGGAGGGGGTAGGGGTGGGTAACAATCTTTACATTTTTATCAAATCAATACCCATCTATATCTTCCCTAATCAGGGAAGACTTTTTTACTGTTTCCAGCACTTGACAAACAGAATAAAATCGTAAATAATATAAATACAGGGTGGCAGCTCGTCAAGCTAGCCGGATGCCCTTAGAGGTCTAACGGTTCTTATCTGTTCAGGTAAGAGCCGTTTTTTAATACAAATAAAATCATAAAAATTAGTAATAAACTAATATTGAATTTATCCATATCAGCCCCCTTTCTAGTCGGGAACCAACCCGAGGTCTACAATGTATATGTAGGCGGTTCCGTTTCGAAAAAGACATCTTTTACCCTGTGTTTTTTATATTACCATAAACATAACTATTTAACGATTGTTACTTACCCTCTCTCTAGCTCTCTCCCAAGGAGAGAGGACGTTTAACAATTTCCCCTCCCTCTATTAAGGGAAGGAGCTTAATTCCCCTCCCTCGGGGGAGGGGGTAGGGGAGAGGGTCTGCTATTTATATGGTATAATTTTACTATGACTTTTAATGAACATTATTCTCAAAAATCTCTTAATTATGCTAAAGAATTAAGAAAAAATATGACTGATTTTGAACAAAGACTCTGGTACTACCTGAGAGCAAAACGTTTTTTAGGGTTGAAATTTAAGCGTCAAGCTCCTATTGGTAGTTACATTGTTGACTTTTTATGCAAAGAAGCAAAACTTATTATTGAACTTGATGGTTCGGGGCATCTTGATGAAAAGCAAACTAAATATGATGATAAAAGAGATGAATATTTAAAAAATTTAGGGTATAAGGTTTTAAGAATTTATAATAATGAGTTTAATGAGATAGATAATGTTTTAGAATATATACGCATAAACTTACCCTCTCCCAAGAGAGGGAAATCATTAAATGTACTCTATTAACCTTTAGAGAGGGTAAAAATAGAAAAAATGAATTTACAGCTCCCCTCCCTCGGGGGAGGGGATGGGGGGAGAGGGTAAATTAATTGTTATTCAAATACTCCAACACTTTCCTCAATGCTCTGCCTCTGTGAGATATTTCATTTTTTTCTTCTTCAGACATCTCTGCCATAGTTTTTTTATATTCAGTATCTTTTGTTAGAAAAACAGGATCATAACCGAAGCCGTTTGTGCCGGATTGCGTATAAGATATTTTCCCCTGGCATTCTCCGCGGGTTTGGAATAATATATTTCCGTCTTTATCAACAAGAGTCATTGCACAGACAAATTTTGCTTTTCTGTTTATTTCATCTTTTAAAACACCTAACAATTTATCAATCCGCGCCTGAGCTGTTTGGGCGTATCTTGCGGAATGGATCCCGGGGGCGCCGCCCAGAGCCTCCACACACAATCCAGAATCATCTGCCAATGATACATTTCCGCTCACATGTGCGGCTTCACGTGCTTTTATCAAAGAATTTTCTTCAAACGTTTTACCGTCTTCTATCGGATTAAAATCATCGGGAGGCAAGATAAATTCAATATCTGTTCCTTGAGCGATTTCGTTTATTTCCTGTAATTTATGTGCGTTGCCTGTGGCAAATACGATTGTTTGTTTCATATTAGTGTCCTGTTATTTTTTGAAGATAAGAGATAGGCTCATTTATAGATTTTGAAATAAGTTCAGAATGACTAATATTTACGAAACAGGCTTACCTTCTTACCCTCCTATCTTCTTATCTTCTATCTTATTTTCCAAACCTTCTCTGTCTGTTGTGGAATTCTTCTATCGCAATAACAAGCGAATTTTTATCAAATTCAGGCCAGTATTGTTTTGTAATATAAATCTCCGAATACGCAATCTGCCACAAAAGATAATTTGAAATCCTCATCTCACCGCCTGTTCTTATTAATAAATCAGGATCGGGAATATTTTTTGTGTATAAGTTTTCCGATATTAAATCTTCGGTTATATCTTCCGGTCTAATTCCTTTTGCTGCAATATTTTTTACGGCATGGACAATTTCATCTCTTGATCCGTAATTAAAAGCAATCTGTAAATGAACACCTGTATTATTTTTTGTGGTTTCAACAGAATTTTGAAGAATTTTTTGTAATTTCTCGCTTAATTTTGTTGTGTCGCCTATAAACGAAATTACAACACCTTCTGCGTGCATTTCCGCAAGCTCATTTGTAAGAGTAATTGCAAGAAGTTCCATTAAAAAATCAACTTCTTCCTTTTTTCTGTTCCAGTTTTCCGTTGAAAATGCGTAGACAGTTAAATATTTTATCCCGAAATCATTGCAGGCTCGCAAAGTTTTTTTCAAAGCGTCAACACCTTTTTTGTGCCCCATAGCGGAAGGTAAATTCTTTTCTTTTGCCCACCTTCTGTTGCCGTCCATTATTATTGCAATATGCTGTAAATTTGTTTCTTTTACTGTCTGTGAGGTAATTAAATCTTTTTCTAAAGTTTCCATAATCCTAATTATATTGCAAATATGTAAAATATCAATAAATCCGTTTGTAAAAATATTTTTTTGTGTGATAATTTTAATGAGGCTAAAAATATAATAGCGATGTACACAATATAAAAAAGGAAACAAAAAATGGCTAGAAAAACTCCATTGGAAAAAATCAGAAACATTGGTATTGCCGCTCACATTGATGCCGGTAAAACCACCACTACCGAACGTATTTTGTTTTATACAGGTAAAACTCATAAAATCGGTGAAGTTCACGATGGTGCTGCCGTAACAGACTTTATGGAGCAGGAACGTGAAAGAGGTATTACAATTCAGTCAGCTGCAGTTACTGCTGAATGGAAAGGACACCAGATTAACATTATTGACACCCCGGGCCACGTTGACTTTACAATCGAAGTTGAAAGATCTCTTCGTGTATTGGACGGTGTTGTTGCAGTATTCTGTGCTGTTGGCGGTGTTCAATCTCAATCAGAAACTGTTTGGAGACAGGCTAACAGATATGAAGTACCGAGAATGGTTTTTGTTAACAAAATGGACAGAACCGGTGCAGACTTCTATAGAGTTGTTGACCAGATTAAAAACAGATTAGGAGCTAACGCTGTTCCTATTCAGCTTCCTATCGGTGCTGAAGATAAATTCACAGGCTTGATTGACCTTATGACAATGAAAGCCGAAATTTATACAAACGATTTGGGAACTGATATCAGAGAAGAAGATATTCCTGCTGA
>ULJB01019953.1_pt1 | contig 18458 bp, 18 predicted proteins | sample 1950771 | NCBI WGS metagenome assembly ULJB01 (sample SAMEA4835461, study PRJEB28245) | human gut metagenome | biome: gut microbiome; material: fecal sample | place: Denmark | collected 2008
ACGCTCAAACAGCATCCGCTTTGCTGCTGTTTCATTAAGTGCAGATTATTGAATGTTACGTGCACTTCGTGCACTGTAATGACTTATCGTCTTATTCACTTATTAACCTATTCACTTCCGATAACATTTTTTATATTTTTAAATTTAAACAAATTACTTTTTTGTAATATAATTTAGTTATGGACAGACAGGAATTTATTAAAGCAAAACGTATCGTTTTTAAATTCGGAACAAATATTTTAAGGGGAGATGACGGCTATGTATCACTTCCACGTGTATTTTCATTTATTGAAGATTTAGCACGTCTTGCAAGGCAGGGAAAAGAAGTCATCGTAATAACCTCAGGAGCCGTAGGTTTAGGTAAAAAAAGATTAGGTATTGAAAGCACCGAAGGAGTTGCACTTAAACAAGCGTGCGCCGCAATAGGACAGAGTAAGTTAATGTCGATTTATGAAACAGGATTTGATACTTACGGGCTTATTGCTTCTCAAATTCTTTTAACAGAAGACGATTTTTCTTTGAGACAGAGATATTTGAGTCTCAGAACAACTCTGAATAAACTTCTTGAACTAGGCGTTGTACCGATTATTAACCAGAATGACACTGTTTCAACGGTTGAAGTTCATCCGCAGTTTGAGCATATGCAGGTTTGTTTTTCCGATAACGACAAACTGTCAGCCCTTGTCGCAAGCGAGCTTGACGCTGATTTGCTTGTAATTCTCTCTGACGTTGACGGCCTGTTTGACAAAAATCCAAAAACAAATTCCGATGCAAAAATTATCAGAACGGTTAAAGAAGTAACGGAAGATATCCTTGCACTCGGGACAGACGCCTCAGAAGGCGGAAGAGGCGGTATGAGAACAAAGCTGAAAGCCGCACAGATTGTTACAAGATTCGGCGGTAAAGTATTAATCGGAAACGGCAAAATCCCTTATGTTATTAAAAAAATCTTTGAAGGTGAAGAAATCGGCACAATGTTTCTGCCTCAAACCGAAAGCCTTCCTGATAAAAAACGATGGATTGGCTATGCCACAAATATCATAGGTCAAATTGTGGTAAATGAAGGCGCCAAAAAAGCTTTAAAAGCACAAAAAAGTCTTCTGCCAATCGGCGTATGCGAGGTTATAAACGAATTCAACAAGGGAGATGTTGTTTCAATCCTTGATGAAAAACACAACGAAATAGCCCGCGGAATAGTAAATTACAGCTCGGATTCATGCCGCAAAGTTATCGGGTGCCATTCTGATAACATTATGGAAATTCTCGGCTTTAAAAATTACGACGCAATAATCACACGCGACAATATTACATTGTTATAACTCCTCCCTCCTTTGGGGGAGGGAATGAGGGAGAGGGTATGAGGGGTAAAATACAAATGGACTTTATACAAATCGCAAAAAACGCAAAAGAAGCTTCTTTAAAAATTGCTGACTTATCAACTGAAATAAAAAACGATGCACTAATCAAAATTGCTGACGAAATTGAAGCGTCAAAATCAGAAATTTTTGATGCAAATAAAAAAGATTTAGCAGAAGCTGAAAAACTTGTAGAAACAGGTAAACTCAATAAATCAACTTTCAACCGTCTCAAGCTTGATGAAAACAAAATGCGTGATATGGTTCAAGGGATAAGAGATATTGCAAAACTTGAAGATCCTGTTAATAAAAAGCTTCTGGTGCGGGAACTTGATAGTGATTTGACTTTGTATAAAGTTTCATGTCCTATCGGGGTTCTCGGCATAATTTTTGAAGCAAGACCTGATGTTATTGCTCAAATTTCATCTCTTGCAATAAAATCAGCTAATGCCGTAATCTTAAAAGGCGGTAAAGAAAGCATTAACACAAACAAAAAAATTCTTGCTGTCATAAATTCAGCACTCGAAAAGGTTGAGAATTTTCCTAAAAACGTTATTCAGCAGGTGTTTACGCATGAAGATGTAGCCCAAATGCTTAAATGTGATAAATATATAAATTTGATTATCCCGAGAGGCGGAAACAAACTTGTTAAATTTATAAAAGAGAATACAAAAATTCCTGTTCTGGGGCATGCTGACGGCATCTGCCATATATTTGTCGATGAAACGGCTGATCTTGATATGGCAATAAAGGTTGTAACCGATGCAAAAACTCAATACCCGAGCGCATGCAATTCAGTAGAAACACTTTTAATCCATGAAAAATTCCAGTATATTGATAATTTGCTTGCAGCTTTGCAATTGTCTGAAATTCAGCTTATCAATAACCCCGAAAGCTGGTCGCATGAATATGGCGATAAAATTCTATCTTTCAAAACGGTAAAAAATGTGGATGAAGCAATTGAACATATAAATACTTACGGTTCGGGGCATACTGACAGTATTATTACAAAAAATACAGAAAATGCAGAAAAATTTATGAATAAAGTTGATTCTGCAGGAGTTTACTTTAACGCGTCAACACGCTTTGCTGACGGCTTCCGCTACGGCTTCGGGGCAGAAGTCGGGATTTCCACAAACAAAACCCATGCCAGAGGCCCTGTGGGATTAGACGGCTTAACCATTTATAAATACAAACTTATTGGTAAGGGTGATATTGTAAAAGATTACGTTGACGGAACAAAATCTTTTCATCATAAAGATTTAATTTAGCAGCCATCTGTTAATACTATGTTTATTTTGAAACTTTCTGTTCCTGCTTATCTATATCAAAAATACTCTTATCCATAGAATTATTAGTAACATTATTGGCATTTGACATATTTTCTTTTTTATCATCAGTCTTAACACGTGCCGCATCTGAAACCTGCGTACGCATATTGTCATCTTTTATATAATTTACAAATGTTTTACCTTCTTTTTTAGCGGCAAAAATTGATAAATCTTTATCATTCAAAGTGGCCAGTCGTGATAAATCTACAGTATCAGTCTTTTTGTAATCCTTTTTGCCGGTCAGACGCTGAATTTTTGCCTTATCAAAATTCGGGTCATATTGAAACAAATCCTTAACCGTAATACTCATAATAACCATCCTTTCCTTTTATTCTTCATACATAAATAAAAATAAAATGGTTAAAATTATTGACAAATCGGCATCGCATCCTATCCTATCCTATCCTATGAGGCATTATAACAGAATTTCAGCCATTTTAAACTTATATTTACATTTCATTACATTTGTGGATTTTGTACTTTTTATAAATAAGCCCCTCTCTCCGGTTCTTCAGACACCCTCTACCCAAATGGAGAGAGGAGCGTAGCCGCTCCATCCAACACACTGGGTTTTGCATAAAATTTTTATGCTGCTTCCTACTGCCTTAGCGCCATAATATCTTAGTATCCTAATAAAAGCTTGACATCTGGACTTCTTCAACTCCGGCAGCCTTATAATTGGTAACGCTTACGCTTATCCCACCCTACGGACTCTCCCAAGAGAGGGAAAAGTTTTTTATTCCCTCCCTGAATGGGGAGGGTTAGGGTGGGGTACAAGCTGGAAAATAAGAGGGTTTAAGGATTAGAAGATAAGCTTTTTTACCGTAAACAGCCTAACTTCTTGCTTCCTGCCTTCATAACCTCCAAATAAACTTGACTTCATGACTTCCTAATATTTATTTTTTTTGCTATAATAAAAGAGCAGTACGGAGAGGTGTCCGAGTGGTTTAAGGTGCGGATCTCGAAAGTCTGTGAGGGGTAACACCCTCCGTGGGTTCGAATCCCACCCTCTCCGTTTTTTAGTCCGAAAACTGAGAATCAGTGCAGATACAAAATTGAAAAACCGCCCACTGTGGGCGGTTTTTTGCATGTAAAAATTTTAAGAGAATTTTTCTCATCAAATTTTCGCAACTTTTTAAACTTTTCCTGCCCAAATTCTCTTTTTCATTTTTTCGAGGTGCAGATTGGGCTAGTCTTTTATTAAAACATGATTTCCATTAATCGTAACCCATTTACCATCAGCATTTTCTGACGATGTTGGATAACTTTTTTCATGTGTTTTGGCATCTGACGGTAAATCGTTTTTGTAAGGAATTCCGATACTGTTCATTTGGGCAAGAATTTCTTTTTCATTTTCTGAATATTCTTTTGATGACATTTTTGAAATATCTTCTCGTGTATAGATTTTATCTGTGCCGGTTTCGGGATTTTTATAACCTGAGTAATCTTTTGGCTGCTCGGATTGAGGCTTAATTAATCCATCTTTTAATTGCTGCTCAATTATTGGCAAATTTCTTTCAAACTCTTCGCTTGTCATATTTCCGATTTCTTCTGGGGTAAAAATTGGATTACCATAATTATCCACATTCATTTCAATACCTATTTTAAGTAATTTTGAAGGTACTTGATCTATTGAATTAGAGTTTTTATCCACAAATTTATTATTTTTTATACTATTTCTCAAATTATTAACTCTATTATTCCACCCATTATAAAATATTTTTTGTTCAGGATCATTAGCAACAATTTTATCATAACTCTTTTGCCTTATTTCGAGAAATTTATTTAAATCGCCATTGCTCTGATTATAAAATATTTTTGCAGTTCCAGGGCCATGTAGCACTGCAGTATCAAACATAGCAACAGCCATATTTGGATCTGATATTTTATCTGCACCTGATACCTTCCAATAATCATCATAATAAATAGCTTTTGCTTCATCTCTAGTAATATTCTTAACGTCTTTGTATGCTAACCCCTTTCGTTTACGATAGGAATTCAAAGTCGTTTGGGTAATTCCCATATTTGTAGGTCCACCTCTGTCTTTTTTATTATTTACATATCCACCTTCAGAAGGAAATAAGAATTCAAGAGCTTTTTCAAAATTTTCTTTAGTCATATTTTTCTCCTTATTAAGCTAATACACAAAATCTCATTAAGAATAAGTTTAATAAGGTAAAATAAATTTATTACTCTTTCAATTCATATAAATAACTTTTCAAATATAAAGCCCTTTGTTTTACTACATTTTCTAACATTCCGGCTGCAATATTAGTATGAATACTTCCTTCTTTATTATATACAGTTTCTACTATAAGTTTTTTTTCCAATTCATAATACCGTTCCCAACTTTGCTGTGCTGCAATAAATACAGTATATTGTTCCTTAGATAATTCTTTCTTGATCATATTTGAATAAATAGAAATTTGCTCAAGCCAAGCATCAGTTGCTGCATAAACGCATTTATTCATACCTGAAGTCGAATAATCTTTTTCTATGCATTTTTCCAGTTGCACATCAATAGCATGTTGTTCATTAGGTAAAGCAACAACTTTAAGAAAAAAAGATATTGAAACTATCAATAATAATGCAATAGTTATTTGCATAAGTATTTTCTTCATAAATTTATTTTACCATAAAATATATAAGTTTTTACATAATTCACCGCCTTTCGTATTTTTAATAAAAAAAGAGTAAAGCAGAAATTTAAATCCTAAAAATTATCTTACCTTACTCTTTTGTATAATATTTAATTGTATATTATAATTATACCATTTACTTGCGAAATCCGTCAATATTAAATCGAATTTTCATTTCTTGAAATTTTACAGAAATTTTGTAATTTTTTTAATATAATTGTGTCCTAATGATACAAGAGGTGTAAATACACTTGATATTATTGACATTAAGAGTAATACTTGACATAGGATGATAAAATGGAATAAATCTTTCTTTCGGGTTTAAATCTACTTTTCTCCGTTTTTTAGTCCGCAAACTGAGAATCAGTGCAGATACAAAATTGAAAAACCGCCCACTGTGGGCGGTTTTTTGCATGTAAAAATTTTAAGAGAATTTTTCTCATCAAATTTTCGCAACTTTTTAAACTTTTCCTGCCCAAATTCTCTTTTTCATTTTTTCGAGGTGCAGATTGGGTTTTATTTATTTTTAAGTTTCATCATCCTCATCGATTAGCTTTATATTTTCGAGAGGAGTATTGTAACGTTTACCTTTAACATCTACACAAGTTGCGTAATCTACATTTCCATCCGAAAATTTATTTACCCATGTGTAAATTAAAAGTCCGATTTCCTTTGTTGTATGGTTAAAAATCTTTGTGCCGAATAACAAATAACTTTTTTCTGTCATAAACACTTCCTTTCTTCAAAACATACATCACTCTGAAACAAAGGATGTTCAAGTGTTTGTGTCGATAGAGAAACATTTTCGTAAATTTAAAGATTATTAATTGCTCTGTAAAATTCTTCGGCAACTTTTCTGTCTACATAATTCCAACTTTCGGCAAGGGTTGTTCCGGGTTGAAAAATTTCAACTAGACTTTGATTATCAACAACAATGTATTTTTCAACGTATGGTTGTAACTTTTTAATCCCTTCAGTAGCTCGTTCCATTCGATCAGGGAATTTGGGAGTTATACTTATTTTGGTTTCGGAAGTAACTATTTCAAGTCGACTTGGACTTTCAAATGCAAAAGGTTTGGTAACTATAGCGATTGTTTTTATTCCCTGTTCTTTAAGCATTTCGGCAATCACAGGAGTTGCACCGGTTCCGCAGCCGCCGCCAAAACCCGCAATTAAAAATATAACATCCGGTTTGCCTGCTATTTCTCGAATTATATTTATATGATTAAGTGCATATTCTTTTCCGACTTCAGGATCGCCACCGCATCCTAATGACTCACCTTTGTCACTATAATATTCACCGCTTAAAATATACTTATTGCGTGTTTTCGCTTGTTTTAAAATTGCTTCATCTGAATTGATTACAACAAAATCAATGTTTTTACTTTTATTATTCAAATATAAATAATCAACACTATTTTGTCCGCCGTTGCCAATACCGAAAACTTTAATTTTTAAATTTTTATTTTGCATAAATTTATCCTTTCTGTTTTATTCTAAACTATATATACGTCAAGTTCGGTGATAGCATTAATCGCTTTAAAATCCAAATTATGCAAGAGTTTATCGTGAAACAGAAATATTTATTTATATCCTTAATCCTTAAAATATTCATTTTTATAACCTAATTCTTTTAATATCTCATCTGTTGTAAAAGATGGGACTTTTCCTATATCTTTAGCACGTTTGTCCATTTCCAGTATTTCATCTTGTGAAAATAATTCATTAACAAATTCTTCCCAGGGGATAGAATTTTCAGAAGCACGTCTATCCATTGCTTCGATTTCAGCTCGGGTAAAACCTGCCTTTTCCCACTCAATATCCTCCAATTCTTCTTTTGTTAATTCTCGGTTTTCTTCTGACATCTTTTTACTCCTTATAACTTTTTTATTTCCCGACAAACATCGGCGGAATCATATTCCTGATAATAATGTTTGATAATAATTTCTTTATTCAAGATTATCCAGTCTTTGAGGGCTTGCATTTCGGCATCGGTAAAGACAACCTTTTTGTTTTCGTAATTGTCAAGCGTGCCGTCAATGTACATTTTTACCCAGTTAGTGTTATATCTTGAGTTTCGGTCATTTTGAAAACGTAAGAATGGAGGCTCCTCTTTATTTTCAATGCACCTCAAATGTACACACATCGGGAGTCCTGTTTCTTCTTGGTTAAGCGGAGTTAATAAGAAACTTTCCGCATCTTCCACTGTTTCAAACGGTTCAACACACTGACATAAACCTGCCTTTACATATCCATCTTTTAAAGTTTTTATTTCTTTGAAATTTTTCATTTTTATACTTTCTTTTTAAAATGTTATTTTATATTTTAAATTTAAAGTACGTCAATTTTGGTGTTATATTTTAAAGTTCTATAAAATATGCATCATCTTGATCCAATCTGCGGATAAATAAATATTTCCCACCGATATAAACATTTGCATTATAGTTTTCCTTATCAAGAGTCAATATTTCTTTTAAAGTTTCTATTAATTCTTCCAGTGTTGCCATAATTTCCTTTATAAAAATGTATACAATTTATCAATTGTCCAGTCTGGTTCGTGTGAACCTGTCAAAATAGCTTTAATAATGTCTTTAGACAAAAACCTCAGTTTCATCAACCTGTAAATATGAGTATTGGCTTTTTGTTCTGAGGTTAATTTATTCTCAAACATGAGTTTGTGGTAATAAAAACTTTTCACGATTGCATCAAGAAGAATTTTATTAACCGTTTTTTGTTTAACATCGCCAATAATCAACTTGCTTCCGTTTTTTGTTGTGGAACTTATTCGGATTTTATAATCCAATTCCACTAAAGAATTTTTGTCATATTTTTGTTCAACCGGTAGATGAGTCCCGAAAATCATATATTCTACTGCTTCTTTTGTAAGTGTTTTTGAAACCGTTATCAAAACTGATTGGCTTGAAATTTTTGCTTTAAGAAGCACGTGTCTTATAAAATTTGCATTGATTTGTTTTGATTCAATTTGTTCAAAAATTATTTTTTGCTGACTTACTGAATAATTTGCAAACAATTCTTGCAGAAGTTTTTTATTAAATGCAAATTCTTTAATTTTTTCAGTGACAAAGTTTTCAATCTCGCCTGCCGAGATTTTTGACACCGAACCTAAATCTTGTAATCGGTTTTGAATTTGTGCCTGGCTAACATAATAACGGTATCTTTTACCACTTTTACAACTATGAGTCGGCGACATGTAATTATCTTTATCATCAAAAAGTTTTCCTTTTAATAATGAACCACTTGCGGCATTTGTAGCATTTTTGCGGATTAACGCATTTTGAGCTAAAAGCCGTTGTGTTTTTACAAAAATTTCAAAATCAATTATCGGCTCGTGAAGTCCGTCATAGACATTATTTTTGTGAACAATTTTGCCGATATAGGTTTTATTTTGCAAGATTTTGTACAAATGCCCTTTGTAAAATTCTTTGCCGCTTCGGGTATAAATCTTGTTTTCCTGAAGATATTTTACCAAGTTCGGAACAGTTCCGATTTCAAGATATTTCTCAAAAATATGTTTAACAATTTTTGCTTCATTTGGCTCAATTTCCAGTTTACCGTCTTTTTTGACATAACCCATAGGAGGCGTTCCGTTTATCCACATTCCTTTTTTCTTTGATGCCGCAAATTTATCCCGAATTCTTTCACCTGTCACTTCACGTTCAAATTGAGCAAAGGATAACAAAATATTTAACGTCAATCTGCCCATCGAAGTTGTTGTATTAAACTGCTGCGTTATTGATACAAACGAGGTTTCGTGTTTGTCAAAGACATCTACGATTTTTGCAAAATCCATCAACGAGCGTGTCAACCTGTCAACTTTATAAACAACAACGACATCAATCTCGCCTTTTTCAACATCTTCCAAAAGTTCCTGAAACGCAGGGCGATTCATTGTTCCACCCGAGAATCCTCCGTCATTATATTGTTTGTCGACTAACTCCCATCCCTCGTGTTTTTGCGATTTAATATATGCTTCGCAAGCCTCACGCTGTGCATCAAGAGAATTGAAATCCTGTTCAAGACCTTCTTCAGATGATTTTCTTGTATATATGGCACATTTTAAAACTTTTGTCATACTCCATTCATCGCTCTTTGTGCAGTATTAATCAAGTCCAAAGACACAAATGTTATCATTAGAACGAATCTTTATCATTTGTAAAAATATATTTGTAATAAGTTTCGGATTTTTTGTTTACCTCAACACAAGCAATTCCCTCAAAGAATTCGCCGCTTGAGGAGCCGTATTTCAACGGAATAACAAAATTATTATCTTTATCTATAAACCCGCATTTTCCATCCTTTTCAACCAGGCAAATTCCGGCACAAAAGCCAAACAAGCCGACCCGATCATATTCAAGCGGAATAATTATCTCATTTTTAGGGTTTACGAATCCGCATTTGCCGCTTTTTCGTACCTCCGCAAGTTCATATTCAAAAAAATTATCACAATAATCGTATTCAAAAGGAATTATGGTTGTTATAGATTCAGCTGTAACTGAAATAATTCCCCATTTGCCATCTTTTTCCTGATGAATATAAATACTGTCCTGCACAGAGATAGTTCGTCCATATCGGGTAAATGGTAAGATTTTACTTTCTGTCTTTTGTTGAAAAATTGTTTTGCCGTTAAAGTGAACTTTTTTGCAAGTATTACCTTTTTCTAAAGTGTAACCGTCTGGTCGCTGATAAATATAATCATACTCGCACGGAATAACGATTTTGCCACGATTATCCATAACTCCGCAGAGTGATTCGTTGTTGTAAATAATTACTTGATCGGCTTCGTTAAAACTTCCAAACGGATAATATTCTGTTTTAAAAAGGACTTCACCATTTTTATTTATACAAAAAGTTTCATTACAGTCAAAAGTTTTGACAAAGGATTTCCCTCGACTAAAATCTGTTGCTGATATAAATTTATTTCTTAATTTTTTCATTTCACCAATCCAAAAAATTTCTTTCCATTCCAACGGGTTCCTGTAATTTCATTTGCAATTGAAGAAAGACTTTTATATATTTTGCCAGAGAATTCATAACCACTGTCGAGTTTTGTAACTTCATATTTGATTCCTTTGAATTCCCGAATAAGTTTCGTTCCGGTCTTTACTTCAAATGGGGTAGAGGGGGTAAATGTGGAGATTCCTTTTTCATAATTCTCTACAAGTTTGTCGATTTGTTTTTGTAGGGATTTTTCAAGACAGTTATTTTCTTTTTGCCATTTTATATATTTTTCAGCATAAGCCTTGTGAATATGTTTGGGCAAATCTGTGGCAAAAATCCTTTTCCATTCTTTTTCGACTTGTGTTCTGTTTCTTTTCATTAAGTTACCTCTTTTAACAGCATTGCTCTTTGTTTAAGACTTTTCAAGCCGTCAAACACAAATCTTTTCAATAGCTTCCATATATTTTTCATCCAAAAGATTAAAAATATCAGTCATGCTGATTTGAACCGGGTATTTTTTAGAATCAAATTCAACAGTGATGACTTCGCACAAATTTTCGATATACGAAATCGTTTCAACTGCATGGTGTTTGCGACGGTTTCCTTCCCACTCAAACGGCAGGCTTGCCAGAACTTTTACGTACTTGTTGTTATCCAGAGCCAAATCAACAAGCTGTTTTGATGCCCCGCAAGATGTTCCGCCGCCAAGAGGAGCAATAATAATCCAATTTGAAAGCTTTCCTATTCTGTCCAAAATCTGTAATTTGTTTTCCCTAAGAGATAATTCCCCCTTAACAACATCGCCGCCTGTGGATAATCCGTTACAGGTTTTTAGACCGATACAAAAACCGGAATACTTTTCAACAACATTCTTATCCGTATCAACGAAAAGTTTTTCGATTTTGAGTTTAACTTTAGATAAAGCATTGCAACCGCCCCTGCCAACTCCGATTATAACTGTGTTCTCAAGCATTTTGACCTCCTTATTATTTATATTAACAAGAAGCTATGTCAATTGCGGTGGAATAATAAAACAAAAAATGTAAATTATATTAAGTTCCCAATACTGCTTAGGACAACTGGTTTCGGAGTTTTACATATCTAAATTACACTCATAGAGGTTGAAATGAGCATTTAAATGGTTTATAATGCACTCGTGAAGTAGTTTTCTAAGGTTTAAATAAGGGGAAACGCAATGATAATAACTAATAAGCTGGTTACAGTTAAAATTAAAGATTTAAAACCGAATAAAAATAGTGCAAGATTACATAGTGAAAAAAATAAACATGTATTATGCTCTGCGGTACAGCATTTCAAGATTCTTAATCCGCCAATGGTTGACCAGAATAAAAATATTATTGCGGGGAATTTAAGGTATGAAGTTGCAAAAGAACTCGGATATGAAGAAATTCAGGTTATCCAAATCGAACATCTTTCAAAAGACGATATTAGAGCATTTATAATTGCTGAAAACAAAATCGCAGAAATGGCAGGTTGGGATAAAGAAATTTTGAAAATTGACCTTCAGTACTTGACAGATATCGGTTATGACACAAGTTTAACAGGTTTTGAAGTAGCTGAAATTGATTTGATTATAAATGATATTGTAATAGATAGCACTTCGGATGATGAATTGCCTGATGATTCTGAAATAATCCCTCGCTCAAAACTTGGTGACAAATGGCAACTTGGCAAACATATTTTAGTCAACGGGGATGCTTTAGATAGAAACTATTACGAATATTTATTGCAAGAGGAAAAGGCTGACACCGCATTTGTTGATTATCCTTATAATGTTAAGATTCAGGGTAATGTAACAACAAAAACCAATCATAAAGAATTTTATCAGGCATCAGGGGAAATGTCGAAATCAGAATTTACGACCTTTCTTAAAACGGCAATGACTTTACAAAAAGAATTCTCGAAAGATGGCTCAATTCATTTCGGGTGTATGGACTGGAAACATATTGAAGAGATTATAACTGCCGGCAATTCAGTTTTTGATGAACTCAAAAACGTATGTATCTGGGATAAAGGTACAGCCGGACTCGGAAGTCTTTACAGGTCACAATATGAAATGATATTTGTTTACAAAAATGGCACAGCCCCTCATGTAAATAATATTCAGTTAGGAACGTATGGACGTTACAGAACAAATATATGGAATTATCAGGGGATGCATGTTTCAAATCCTCAAGCTGCAGAACTGCTTAAATGGCACCCTACACCAAAGCCAGTCGGATTAATTTTGGATGCTCTCAAAGATTGTTCGAAGCCTAATGATATAGTTCTCGACAATTTTGCAGGTTCAGGGTCTACATTAATTGCTGCTGAAAGAGTTCAACGCAGAGCTCGTTTGATTGAAATAGACCCGCATTACTGTGACATTATAATCCATAGATTTGAGACGCTCACAGGTAAAAAAGCCGAATTTATAGGTAATATAGGAGAATAAATAATGACAGATACTAATAAAGATTATGAAGTCGGATATAAAAAACCTCCAAAGGAATATCAATTCAAACCTGGAGTTAGCGGAAACCCCAAAGGTAGACCTAAACTAATTCAAGATTTTAAATCAGACTTTCAAGATGAGTTGGAAGAAGTTATAACCTTAAAAGAGGGTGGAAATATTAAGACGATGACTAAACAGCGGGCCTTGATTAAAAGGCTTATAACAAACGCTCTTAACGGGAATGCTGCATCAATAAAACTTGTAACAAGTATTATGAGTTCTTTGCCGATAAAACCAAAAGACATTGAAGCAGATTTATCAATAGAAGATGCACAAATTCTTAAAGATTTCATTGAAAGGAATGCAAAATAATGGATGATAAAAGAATTTTACAAGCTGCAATGAGATCTGATTTTTATACATTCGTGCAAAAATCATTTTACGAAGTTGATAACTCGCAAATATTTATTCCGGCAGCGTATTTAGAAATTATGACAGATAAATTACAACAGTGTGCAGAAGGAAAAATAAAGAGATTGATAATTAATATTCCTCCAAGAAAAATGAAATCACTTCTTGCATCAATAGCGTTGCCAGCATGGTTACTTGGGCGAAATCCAAATGAAAGAATTCTGTGCGTAAGTTATTCTCAAGAATTGGCAAATAAATTTTCAAGAGACAGAAAAAAGCTGATGAACTCAGATTTTTATAAAGAAACTTTTGCAACAAGATTAAATCCTAATAAACAAACAGAAAACCTGCTTGAAACAACTAAAAATGGCTACTGTTATGCAACATCTGTAGGCGGTACATTAACTGGCTTTGGAGGTACATACATAATAATTGATGATCCGATTAAAGCTGACGAAGCACTTTCTCAAACAATACGTGAAAGCGTAAACGAATGGTACGATAATACATTATCTTCCAGACTTGATAACAAAAACGATGGTGTAATTATTCTTGTAATGCAACGTTTACACATCGATGATTTAACCGCACATTTGCTAAAACAGGATGGTTGGGAAGTTCTGTCATTACCTGCCATAGCTAATTCAGATAAAACTTACACTTTATCTAACGGGAAAAAAATTACCATAAATGCCGGTGAGGTCTTATGTCCGGAGATAGAACCACTTGAAGAAATATTAAAACTTCAAAAGACAATGAGTAATTATAATTTTTACGCACAGTATATGCAAGAACCGATTCCGGAAAAAGGAAACATTCTTGATTTTAATAAATTTAAGTATTTTGATGAAGTCCCGTCTGGCGGAACAGTATTCCAAAGTTGGGATATAGCTTTTAAAACAGGACGGAATAATGATTATACCGTATGTATTACAGCTGTTGAACACGAAGGAAATATCTATATAACAGATATTTACAGAGAAAAAATTGATATTGCAAACTTGCCTGTAGAAATAATGTGCCGGTCACAAATGTTTCAATGTAAAAATATGATTATTGAAGCTACAACAAGTACGGAATTTTTATTACAGACTCTTGCACAAAGGGGGATTTATCCAATAAAATATACCCCGAAAGATTCAAAAGAAATCAGAGCCAATTATGCATCCGAACCATTGGAATACGGAAAGATCTTTTTAAAACGAAATGCTTCCTGGTTAGACGATTTTAGAGCTGAAATAGTATCATTTCCGTACGGACGACATGATGATCAGGTTGATGCATTTTCGCAATTAATTATTGAACGTAAGCAAAAAACTTTTGTAACTTCAACACTTGAACGAGTTAATGCAATGGCAAACTATGTAAAATCGGAAGAATATCAAGCAAGAAAATATGTTCGATTTAAAAGATTAGTACTTGATAAATTATTCTAGTTTTACAAAAAATTTAACCGGCAAAAATCTTTAAACTGACACCATTTGCAAAATTTTTCAGATGGTGTCAGGTTAAATTTATATGATTTAATGTCAGAAATTGCTGTTTTAAATTTTTGCACTATTTCACAGCATTTTTCGTCAGAAAGTGTTAGTGTAAAATTGTCTGTAAATTCGTCCGGAAAGATAAAGGTTGTTTCTTTTACAGTTTTACCGGTTTGTTTTTCAAAGTAGTATTTGTATAACCCGATTTGATTATAATAATCTTCGTGGTCGCCGCCTTCACAAATTGATTTTTCATTTTTAGCACTGCCGGTTTTGTAATCATAAATTGTAAAAGTTCCGTCATCATTTTTATCAATTCTGTCGATAATTCCTTTAAATTTCACGTCATCAATTTCTAGTTCAATCTTTTTTTCCGTTGCGTATAAGTTTTTTACAGGAGTGTTGCAGAGTTGGATGTAATATTCAGACAGGGCTTTTTCACCTCTTTCTTCATGAATATTCCGCTGCTGCAAACTTGACATAGGTTGATTATATAATTCTCGTTTGAAACTATTTATAAATTCCTCTTTTGTAGGATAACAGCCGTTTTTTATAGCAAAATTTACAGCGAATTCACAGGCGGAATGCACAGCAGAACCATAACTAACTGAGTCGGGATTTCCGTCTTTCGCACTTAAGTCCAGAATATAATTATATAGATACTGTCGTGGACATTTCAAATATGTATTTATAGAACTTGGTGAAAAAGACCTGCCTTCAAGCTTTTTATCAACAAGCGAACAGAAATCTTTTTCGTAATCATAATCATTTTTTATTAAAGCTTTTGTTTGTTCTGTCCAATAAGAATCAACGTCAAACGTAAACGGTTCGGGCTCAGTTTCAAATAAATCTTCAAATCCGGAAATAAATGAGGTTGGAGTTTGTGCGACACCATTTATTGATTTTGGATAAGAAAGCCTTAATGTATGTTTTGCCCTTGTCATACCGACATACATTAATTTTATTGCATCAGATGTTTTCATTTCTTTCAATTCGGCTTCAGTCTTATATTCTTCAATCGGAATAATTGGTTTTAGTGAACGGCTGCTGCTTTCCCAGTCTTTCTTTTTTAATGTCGGCATATAGACATATTCAAATTCCCGTCCTTTTGCAGAATGGTAAGTTGAAAGCTGAACGGCATTCACCGTCACCGGTGCTTTATCTGTTTTAATTGCAATATCATCTGTCAAACACATTTCAAGATATTCTACAAAATCTTCAAGGCTGATTTTTTTATAAACAGTTGAAAAATCAACGGCTTCATCAACAATCTTTTTCAAACCTGCAATATTTTCCACACGATTTACTTCAGAATTGATATAATAATCAATAATGCTTGTCTTTGAGCCGATTTCAAGAATTACATTTTTTAAGGTTTCATTAGTCTTGTACTTCTGCAAATATCTAAAAGTTTCAACAAAATTCTTAAATTTTTCAGGTTCATTCAAATCCTCAAGAGAAACAGAATCAAAAATATCATTCAAACTTTTACAATGGGATTTTCTCTCGTATAAAATTTCTAAATCTTTTGCGTTTAAATTAAAAGGTCTTGACAGCATAAGTTTGAAGAATTTATCTGAATGAAGTTCCGGATTTACAAGCATTTGCATGTAATAAATCAAGACAGTGGAAGATTTTATTTCAAATATGCTTTTACCCTCTTTTAATTCTGATGGAATATTTCGGGCTTTAAGCATTTCTGCAAAAGTTGCAAGCTCGGCATTTCCGCGAGTCAAAATTGCAATTTCCGCTAAATTCTTCTCTCCGTTTTTGTTAACAGGACAATCCGGAGAATTTACAAGTTGGACTATTTCTTCAACAATTTTCTGATACTCTTGCAAAATGTCAGCGTATCTATAAAGACGAACTTTTTTATCTTTTATAATTACATCTTCATTTTTTGCAATTAAAGATTTATCTATATTGTACTTTTTGAACTTAGGATTATTTTCTAAACGTCTGCTGTCAAGTTCTGCAATTTTTCGGGCAATATCGAGAATACTCTGAGTGGAACGCATATTTTCTTTAAGACAAATAACCTTTGTTTGGGGAAATTCTTCCAAAAATTTTTCAATAGTATCAAGTCTGGCTCCCTGAAATGTGAAAATTATCTGGTCATCATCACCAACAACAAATACATTTTCAGTATCCAGTGCTTTTGTCAGTTGAAATATAAGTTCATTCTGGTTTTGATTTGTATCCTGATACTCGTCAACCAGAATGTATTCATATTTATTGGCAATTTTGGATAAAAATGCAAAATCTTCTTCAAATTTATCCAAAACAAGATTAATCATATCGCTGAAGTCGAAATAATGCAGTTCTTCCATTTTAGATTGATAAAGTTCATAAAACTTCCACAGCTCTTCTGCTTTTTTAATTTTTGTTTCAAGGTTTTCAATCCCGCCGGTCAATTTTTTCGTAATTTTTTCACCTTTTTCGGATTTTTCTCTTAATTCATTTTTAAGTGCAATCAGCTGCGGTTTCCAATCCGGATTATTTTCAAGGTTTGCAAAATATTTTTCTTTTGTAAGCCTGTTTGATTTGATAGCATTAATTCCGTCTTTGATATCTTTAATAAAATAATAAGGATCATTGCGTTTAGTTCTGTAAACTTTTGAATTGACTTCATCTATGCATTCTTTCATCAATGACACAGAAACAGCTGAGGATATAACCCTGATATTTTCAGAAAGTTCAAAGTCTGTTGTGTTTTCGGAAATAATTTCATTACAAAAACCATGATATGTATAAACATTAACTCCGACATCGGATTTTTGTAATTCTTTTTCAAGTCTGGTGCGAACTTCATTAGTTGCAGCATCAGAAAAAGTCAGACACAAAATCTTTTCAGGTGAGATTCCTCGTTCAATCATTGATTTTATACGCTGAATCATTGTAAAAGTTTTGCCTGTTCCTGGACCGGCGAGTACAAGATACTTACCATCAATATTATCTATACATTCCTGTTGTTTTGAATTTGGTTTAACTATTGATTTCATGAATTATCCTTTATTACGTTTAAAATTTTACACTGCTCAATATTAGGACATTTATATTTTACTCCTGTAGAATAAAGTACAAATGTACATAATTTATTTTTTGATTTATGGCAAAAAGTTTGTTCAAATTGTTCACAACTGCTATCTTTATATAATGGGCAAAGTTCACACTTGTCATCAGCACACATTTTGGGAACAAAATTAAATGTTATATCAAAATTAATAGGATAGCAATTACTGTTATAAAACTCAGATTCTTTTTCATTATATTTTTCTCTTAAAAATTTTGAGGAGTTAATTGATGAATTATTAAGCACTTCATCCCAAAAACATTCAATAAATTTTGGATTATTATTCCATACATCTCCCGGCAGTTCTATATCGGAAATGTTTTGCCTCATAGCTTCAAATTTTTCTTTACCTATAATTTTTATAAAACAATCCTTAAAAACCGGATGATAAAAGAAATCCCGAATTACACACCATAACCTCTTAGATTTATATCTTTTACTATTAAAATTATTTAAATTATCCTTTAATGGTTTCAATACAGATTTAATATCTATTAGATTGTCGCTTCCCGAGATTTGAGAAACTGAATTATAAGTTAAATTATACAAATTTTCAGCTAGTCCATTGATACCATCATTACTATTATCTCTTAAAAATTGTTTAAATGAAGATTTTATATCATAAAGCCCCAAAAATGTTTTATACATACAACAGATATCCTGTAACATAAAACGAGAAGTAAAGTACAATTTTTCATCTTTTAATAAATCTTTTAACTTAAAATATTCAAAAATTTTTTTATTTTTTTTACTT
>ULJB01006132.1_pt1 | contig 18108 bp, 11 predicted proteins | sample 1950771 | NCBI WGS metagenome assembly ULJB01 (sample SAMEA4835461, study PRJEB28245) | human gut metagenome | biome: gut microbiome; material: fecal sample | place: Denmark | collected 2008
CTCTGCTGCTTGAGCAAGCCCGGGAGATAGCCGCTTCCGGTATAGTGGAGATAGTCCTGACGGGGGTCAATACCGGGGATTACGGGCGTAAGACGGGGGAGAGCTTCCTTTCCCTGCTGCAGGGCCTGAATGCGGTGGAAGGCATTGACCGTTACCGCATATCCTCCATTGAACCCAATCTGCTGACTCCTGAGATAGTGGAGTGGATTGCCTCCGGGACCAAGTTCCTCCCGCATTTCCACATTCCCCTGCAGTCGGGCTGCGACCGGATACTCAGCCGGATGGGAAGGCGGTACAGGACAGAGGATTTCCGCAGGAAGATAGAATTGATCCGCAGCCATATTGATCATGTATTTTTCGGAATAGACGTGATAGTGGGGTTCCCGGGCGAGACGGAGGAGGATTTCCGGGCCACGTATGATTTTCTGGAGGAGATCCGTCCTGCATTTATCCACGTATTCCCTTATTCCCGCAGAAGGGGGACTCCTGCGGCCGGGATGCCGGACCAGGTTCCGGAGCATGTGAAAACCTCGCGCGTGGAGATACTGGAGGAGATGTGCGGGCGCCTGCATGCGGAGTTCTGCAGGGAGAACAGCGGAAGGACGGAGGAAGTGCTTTTCGAAAGCAAGTCGAAGGACGGGAAGATGGCCGGATACACGCGCAATTACATAAAGGTGGAGATGCCTTATGACAAGGCTCTGATAGGGAAGGTCGTCAAAGTCACTCTGCCCTGACGGTCTGCTCCTCTTCCTGATATTCCACGGAGCCTGTCTCCTCCAGGAAGTTTATGGGATTTTCCCTGGGCCTGATGACTTCCTCTTTACGGATATTCGCCTCGCTTGCCTCTTTTTCAAGTTCATCCTCGGCTTCTTTCAGCAGCTGGAGTTCGTACTGCTCCTTGCGCTTGCGGCTCATGAAAATATTTCTCCAGAAATCACCGAAGGTGTCGAATTCATCCTGGTACGTGACACCGAATCCGCTTCGCTGGGTATTGTCCAGATAGTTGGAATAGGTATCGGCTGAACGGGTGAAGAGGGTGATGCGCAGTTTGCCCTGGCGGTCTACCTTTATTTCTGCCTCAAAGTCGCCGGCCCAGTTTGAGGATGTCTCGCTGTTTCCCAGGTTACCGTTTATTATCAGCCTGTTGTTGAATGCCTGGTAGGAGACTGCAACATCGAACATATCCCTGCCTCCTGTGGCCATTCCCGGCTGATAGTTGAGCCCGAGGTCCAGCGGGATGTCCAGCTGGCGGAAGATGTTGTTGAACTGGTTTGAGAGGATCTCGCTGGCGTTTGAGTACAGGATGGTGGAGTTGTTGACTATGCCGGACTGTTCGTCTGGTACGAAACTGCCGGATATGAGGAGGGCCATGAACTGTTTCTGTATCTTGTCGGGAGTGCTGAGCGCACTTTCTACGCGGCCTTTTGTTATGGGGTCCAGATCGGGAATGTCTATCGAGAACGAGAGCTCAGGATTGGTCAGGGGGCCTTGCAGCTGGATGCCGCAGTTTACATTGCGGCGGTTGCCTACGGATGTGGTATCGGCGATTAGGGTGGAAATGGAGGCCTTGGTCCGGTATGTGGCTCCTACATTGAGGTTGGTATTGCGGAAGTCTCCGTTGAACGCTATAGTGCCTCCTTCGTCCAGAGTGAAGTCCCTGGACTGGATGGACAGTACGAAATGATAGCTTCCCTCGGATATGGTGTAGTCGCCGCGTACATCGAAGAGGTTGCGGGAAGGGTTGAGCGTTACGTTGATGTTGCCGTTTCCGGTGCAGCGGAGGACCTCTCCGAGCTGCTTGTCCATCTCGATGAGCAGTTCAGTGCCGGGAGTGATGCCGGCTGTGGCGCGGATCTCGATATTGCCCCTCGCTTTTTCGCGGACGCTCCCGCTTTCCGCTGTATTCTGTATGGCGGATGTGTCCTGCGGCTGCCGGAAGTCAGTGAAGGATATCAGGTCTGTCGATGCGGCGGAGGACGATGAGGAGAGAGGAACATGGAGCGAGGAGTTGTCTCCGGTCGTGACCTGGGCGTCCACGACCAGGTTGTCAGTGTATCCGGATATCGTTACCTGTCCGGAGGCGGAGGCGGAACCGTAGAATTTCTCATTGTCCCACTCTGTGGTGTTGAGAACCTTGAAATTCTGGAATGCCATGTTGGCATCCAGGTAGAAATTCTTGAAGAAGTCGTGAGTCACGCTTCCATTGAGAACGGCTGTGGAGCCCGAAGGGTCGTCCAGCGTGAGGCTGTCCAGGCTTATGCTTCCGGAACTCAATGATATAGGCCCGTTGATGATGTACGGTACCTTGGTAAATGCAGGAGTCAGGGTCAGGGAGTCCAGTCTGCTGTTGCTGCTGCTGAGCATCAGTTTGTCCAGTTGTCCGTTGATTCCTATGTTTCCGCTCAGGGAACCTCCGGAGATAGAGAGGAAGTCTGACAGGAAGGGCGAGAGTACTTTCAGCTGCATCCTGTCCAGCAGCATCTCCAGATCCAGATAATTGCGTCCTGGAATGAAATATCCGCTGACATTGACCGGATGTTGTTCTCCGATATAATTGTTGATCAGTATGTTGAATCTGTTGCGGGCAATGTCTCTCCGGCTCAGGACAGACAGGCTTCCGATATCTTCTCCCTTGATGCTGAGTCCGCGGCCTTCTATTTCCATGGAAGCTCCTTTGCCCGAAAAGAAATTAAAGAGGTCCACATCTCCTGAAAGTTTTCCCTGGATATCCATGTCCGTGGCTGTGAATGAATTGATCAGGTCCAGATTCATGTTTCTCATGCTGAGGGACAGAACGCTTTCCGGGTTGTCGGAAATGCTTCCCGAGATCCGGATGGAATCTTCCGCGCTGTACAGTCCGAATCCGCTTATGGTGTAGTTTCTGGGCCTGATGCCGACGGTTGTAGGAGTGAGCGTCCATTTATGATTGCGCAGGTTCAGCAGGGAACTGTCTATGGATATGTCGGCCATAAGATGCCCGGACGGGGATTTCCATGCCCTGATGAGTGAGGGGAGTGTCAACCATGTCGAGTCGGCGTTCCGGTATCCCAGGCTGAGGGAGATGCCGTCCCCTTTACATGAGGCCGAGACAAGGGCATTGTCCATGACTATTTTGCCCAGGACGATATTCTTTATGGACAGTGCCATGCAGGGTGCTCCGCTGTAGTTGTCGGTCCTGAGGGATATCCCCTCCATACTGTATCCGCCCCCCTTGGGGTTTGTAAACGAGACGGAGGACGATCCGGCGTCGAAAGTCAGCCGGTTGCGCTCGTCCAGCCTCATGTTGACCGAAGTGCTGTCGGCTATGTACAGACCGGGCTTGATGATTTCGCATATCTGGGACATGTCGAAGGTGCGCAGGCTGAAATCATAATAGCCGTTGTCTCCGGATGTAACGGATGTGTCTATGGTGAGAAGTCTGTCTGTGGCCGGTGAGTGGAGTGCCAGCTTGAGCCTTTCAACAAGCCTGGAAGGAGAGTCGGTACTGGTATATCCGGCCTGCATGAAAGGTGAGCGCAGGGTTATGGTATGGCGGTCCTCGGAAAGGGCGGAACGGACGTATATGGAGTCGGTGTGATATTGTCCGTTGTCGTTGATGTAGCTGATGTTGTCGAGCAGGACACTTCCCAGAATACTTCTGTCGGAGAATCTAAGGTCTGCCTTGGCCGTCACTCCGGCGGTGGCGACAGTTCCTTTCTCGACCAGATTCATGGCTTTAAGATCGGCGTATGGGACATCCATGAACGCGCGTATCCGCTCCGGTTTCCAGTCCTCGGTAAAGGAAACGATACTCTGGAACATAGCGGGGAATGCCGGGTCATGGCTGAGCAGCCTGATGTCGGCTGATGCGTCCAGCATCGTTGCGGTCATATTGATGTCCCGGTAGCGGTGACCGTTGATTTCCATACTGTGGATTTTCAGATTCTCCAGCTCAGCACTTATGGAACTTCCGCCGGTCTTTGCCGGTAGAACTGCGTCCAGTCCTGCTTCCAGGGTCACTTTTCCCAGTACGCTGCTTCCGGTCAGTACACCGGCATCAAGTTCTTCTGTTCTCAAGGCGGCCTTCAGGTTATGACCGTTTCCCGCGGGATGGAAAAGAGCGTCATAGCTCACTTTCCCTATGTCTGAGGTCAGGGTTCCGCTACTTTGAAAATCAGATATTTTTCCTTGGGCAGTACCGCTGAGTGTCACTTCCGTGCCCGGTATGATGCTGCCTATATTGTTCTCCTTGCCGGTGAATGCGGATATGATCCCGGAAAGTTCTTCTGATGTGGTGGCAATACTCTTCAGCGTCAAGTTGAAATCCGTTTCCCGTATGTCGGGAAGTCCTGTGACGTAGGCACTTAGGCTCATGTCAGTAACGGGCCCTCCGATTATTCTCAGATTGTCGGAACTAAGACTGCATACCGGACCTGTGATCTCACCGGATAATCTGAGTCTGAGACTGTTGTCTCTCAATTCAGGAGCAAATACACCAATGCTCCGGAAGTTCAGGACGCTGCTGTTGAGGTCGGCACCCATTATGACCCTGTTTACAAAATCCTGAAAATCTTTTCCGCTGCTGTATCCGAAGGACAGGTATCTGGCGTTGATTTCAGACCATGAGTCCATCAGATGCATGTTGTCCAGTCTGGACATACATGAGTCGAGGGAAAATGTCCCGCTGAGGGAACGCACCTCATAGCCGCTCCTGTCGATGCAGCTCAGGTCACGGATCCTGCATGATATGGTGTTGTCAATTATTTCCGCCCGGCTGATACGGGCATCGATGTGTCTGACCTGCAGGTTCTTGAAATCAATGCAGCCGTCCTCACGGGGGGGACGCACCGTACGGTTGTCTATCAGTGAGAAGGCCATGTTGCGCAGAATGATCTCGTCGACATACATGTCCGGAAGGACAACTGCGCCGGAAAGGGAGTCCGGCTTGGGCTGAGTGTTGAATATGCGGTTGATGTTGTTGTATTTTCCCGGACCTTCCTTTATCAGATTGAAGCATCCGTCCTGAAGGAACAGACGGTTGACACGTATGCGGCCGCGGAGCAGATCTCCCGGGGAGACGGATAAGGACAGTTTGTCCACTGATGCCAGGGTGTCTCCATGCCCGCCCGTAATGGATACTCCGTATATCATAACTTTGTTGATGAATACAACAGCAATCCTGTCAACCTCCATATTTCCGCTCAGCCGTTCTTCGAAAGCGGCGACGGCTTTTTGGGCAATGCGTGTCTGCAGCTGTGGAAACTGCAGGGCCACATAGCCGGCAAGAGGGATGATGAGCAGGAGAATCAGCAGCCCGGTCAGTATTTTTCTAAAAGTTCTGATAACGGTTTTGTAATTTTATTTAACTTTGTATGCACAAAATACAAAGTTAGTATTTTTTCTGAATCAGATAACAATAGATTATATGCAGGAAAATAAAGGTCTGTATCATTTTCTCGCTGTCCTGACAGTGGCAATCTGGGGCGCGACGTTTGTATCGACGAAGATATTGATCAATAACGGTCTGTCTCCTAATGAAATCTTTTTTTACCGTTTTCTGATCGCCTATGCCGGGATATGGATTATATCCCACAAAAGACTGTTTGCGGACAACTGGAAGGACGAGCTGCTGCTGGCCTGCGCGGGAGTGTTCGGAGGCTCCCTGTATTTTCTCACGGAGAATACCGCTCTGGGTATAACCCAGGCTTCCAATGTGTCTTTTCTTCTCTGCGGTACACCTATTCTGACAACCGTACTGTCGAAGATTTTTTTCAGGAACGAGAAGATCAGCCGTCTGGTATATGTCGGTTCGGCTGTCGCCCTGGTCGGAGTCGCCATGGTAGTTTTCGACGGGGCTAAGACTCTGAGCATATCCCCGAAAGGTGATCTGCTGACTTTGGCCGCAGCTCTTTCCTGGGGTTTTTACAGCGTGATTATCCGCAAGATGGAGAAACGCTACGATACACCTCTGATTACCCGGAAGGTGTTTTTCTATGGTCTGGTGACCATTCTTCCTACGTTTATTTTCAATCCTCCTGAGCCTCTGCTGCTTCTCAACTCAAGAGCCACGGTATGGCTGAACCTCATCTTTCTGTCAATCATGGCCTCCCTGGTATGTTTCATGACCTGGAATGTCGTGCTTAAGCACATAGGTGTGGTCAAGTCTTCGAATTATCTTTACCTCAATCCGGTAATCACGTGCGTAACATCCGCTATCGTCCTGGGGGAAAAAATAACCCCCGTCGCGGTGACAGGGGCTCTGTGTATTATGGCCGGGGTGTGGCTGGCTGGTCGGAAGTGACTTCTTCCTGCTTTTTCTGCATGCGTGCAGCCGTAAGTTCGAGAACAAGTACAAGCGCCACTCCGATGAGTGCAAAAGTCACGGCCAGACCGATGTGACCGGAGAACAGAGGCTCTAGGTCGGGATGGAAAGGCAGTACAGGCCTGGAGACATCTCCTATCTGATGCTGCCATGGCCAGACTTTTACCAGCGAGCCGATCATGATACCGGCAAGTGCGGAAATAGTGGTCACATGGTATTTCTTGAGCAGCCAGGACAGGAAATGGGAGAATGAAACGATGCCTATGGCGGCTCCGGCTACAAAGACCAGTATCAGGACTATGTTTAAGTCGGTGAGGGCCTTGAGCATATATTCGTATTTGCCGAGCAGAAGCAGGATGAAACTGCCGGAGATTCCGGGAAGGATCATGGCGCAGATGGCTATCGCACCGCACAGGAAAATGAACCACAACTGGTTGGGAGTCTCTGTGGGCGAGACGAGACATATCGCTGCGCCTGCGGCTATTCCGAGCAGCAGGGCGATGACGTTCTTTATCTTGGTCAGGTCTATGTCCTTGAGAATAAGTATGGCCGAAGCAATGATAAGTCCGAAGAAGAAGGACCACAGGGGGATGGGCTCGTTGGCCATGAGATACTGCATGAGTTTGGCCAGAGAGAAGAAACTGATGGCGATGCCGAGTATCAGGGAGAAGAGGAACGTTCCGTTGATATGTTTCCAGAACTTACGTATCTTTCCTGTAAACAGCAGCTTGAATGCCTGCGTGTTGATTGATTTGATCGAATTGAGCAGCTCCTCGTAGATGCCTGTCAGAAAGGCAATGGTGCCTCCGGATACTCCGGGGATGACGTCCGCGGCTCCCATACCTATGCCTTTGACGGTGATAAGTGCGTAGGATGAAAATGTTCTCATTTTTTAGAATCAGTGTGTATTGTGGTAAGATAAGTCAGAATACTTCTCATCAGCTCGTCAGGTGTGCCGGTCCCTGCATCACTGACTGATACCGTCATGTCATACGGAGACGGGGATGTCCTGGATATACCTATCCTTAAGGATGCGTTTGACCTGGCGAGGATATAATCGACGGTGAACAGCCTTTTTCCGTCAGTAAGGTCGATAAGAATATCATAGTGATCAGGTATGAAGGAGGTTACGATCTCTTCATCAGGAAGCCCGTACCAGTTGATATTGTCCCTGTGGATTATGGACATGAAAGGAGTGGAGAGGAATTCGGGTTCTCCCTGCGGCTCCTTGCGCAGGTCGACACAGATTCCCTTGTAGTCTATTTTCCTTTTCTGTAGTTCCCATTTGAGTTCATTGACCGCCTGTGCGGAACCCTGAATGTCCGCATTGACGATAAAACCTATGCGCCGGGCATCTGAGAGAGATACGTATTTCCCATGATGGGGATTGACGATTCTTTTCAGAGTCCCGTTCTGTAAAATACGTGTCAGAAAACAATTAATCATCCGCCAAAGATACAAATAAAGATTAAAATGATATATTTTTGCGCAAATAAAGTAACATTTTGTATGAACTCTGTTGTCCATATAGGAATATTCGGGAAGAGGAATGCCGGAAAATCCTCGCTTATAAATGCGGTCACAGGCCAGGACGTGGCCATTGTCTCGGACCGTCCCGGCACGACCACGGATCCTGTCCGTAAGCGCATGGAGATCTTCGGACTGGGGCCGTGCGTGTTTATTGATACTGCGGGCCTGGATGATACCGGAGAACTGGGACAGATGAGAGTGAACAGGACGGGAGAGATCGTGGCACAGATAGACCTGGCACTGCTTCTGTTCAACGGAGACTCTCCCGGTAATCCTGACAGCGATATCATAAGACAGCTTAAAAGATATTCTGTACCGTTTATACTTGTTCACGGCAAGTCTGATCTTTGCACATTGAGTCAAGAGGAAAAGGAACGTATTTCCAGAGACTTTCCTGGCGTCCAGTGCGTGGAATTCACTTCCGCGGCCGTACCTCAGAGGGATGAGTCGGTCAGAATTCTGCTGAATGCGGTCAGAGCATGCCTTTCTGAGCGGAAAGAGAAATCCATGTTCGAAGGTATAGTGACTAAAGGACAGAGAGTCCTGCTGGTATGCCCTCAGGACGGCGAGGCCCCTACAGGACGGCTTATTCTCCCGCAAGTCAATGCCATCCGTTCTCTTCTGGACATCGAGGCGACAGTTACCGTAATACAGCCCGTGTCACTTGCAGGGATTTTTGCCGGTAAGCGGAACTGCCGGGATTTCGACCTGGTGGTCACGGACAGTCAGGTTTTTTCAGAAGTAGCGGAAGTAGTTCCGGAAGAAATACCGCTGACCAGTTTCAGTATGCTGCTGGCCCGCAGTAAAGGATGCTTTGAGCAGTATTGTAAAGGTACTCCGATGATAGACAGGCTTAAGGACGGGGACCGGGTGCTTGTACTGGAATCCTGTTCCCATCACTCCTCATGCGAAGATATCGGGCGCGTGAAAATTCCGGCCATGCTGCGTAAGAAGACGGGCAAGAACTTGATATTCGACGTGGTCGGAGGTCTGGATACAGTCCGGCGTCCTGTCACCGATTATGCTCTGGTGCTGCAGTGCGGCGGCTGTATGATTACTTCCAGGCAACTCTATTCCAGACTGCTGCCTGCGATAGAGAGCGGAGTACCGGTTACAAATTACGGGATGGCCATCTCGTACGTCAAGGGTATATATGAGAGGGCTATGAGGCCTCTGAAGGTATGAGTATGGAAATAGACAATAAGGTACTGGACCGGGATGCGCTCATACAGTGGCTAGAGGAGAGGGACCCGCGTAAACTTGAGCGGCTGTATGCCGCAGCATATACTGCCAAGCGTGAGACCGTAGGTGAAAATGTATATCTTCGCGGTCTTGTGGAGATTTCCAATATATGCCGCAAGAACTGTCTGTATTGCGGTATCCGCAGGGACAATCATGCCGCGGGACGCTATGAGATTTCCTCGGAGGAGGTACTGCAGTCGGCTGAGTTCGCCTATAAGGAAGGGTATGCGTCCTTGGTGATTCAGGGAGGGGAAAGAACTGACAGGGCCTTTATAGACAGAATCACATCCCTGCTGAAGGAGATCAAGCGGCGCTGGCCGCTCGGTATTACGCTCTCTCTGGGTGAACAGCCTCTGGATGTGTATCAGGAATGGTTCGGGGCCGGGGCTCACCGCTATCTGCTGCGCATAGAGAGCTCTTCCAGGGAATTGTATGAAAAAATACATCCGGTTGACAGCGTGCACAGTTATGACTCGCGGGTGCAGGCCCTGAAGGATCTTCGGACAGCGGGTTATCAAGTGGGCACAGGAGTAATGATAGGACTGCCGTTCCAGACATCGGCTCATCTTGCAGATGACCTGCTTTTCTTTAAGAAAATGGATATTGACATGTGCGGAATGGGACCATATCTTGAGCATAGTCAGACTCCACTGTATCAGTACAGGCACATGCTCCTTCCGCAGACAGAGAGACTGGAACTCTCTATCAAGATGGTAGCGCTGCTGCGTCTGCTGATGCCGGATATCAATATCGCCGCCACTACGGCGATGCAGGCCATCGATCCAAACGGCCGGGAAAGGGCCATCCTGGCCGGAGCCAATGTGCTCATGCCCAATCTGACTCTGGCCGAGGTCCGTGAAGAGTATCAGATATACCAGAATAAACCCGGAGTGGGGGAGGATGCCGCGATATCCTCATCCAGGACAGAGCAGCGTCTGAACGAAATGAAAATCCCCATCGGCTGGGGCCAATGGGGAGATTCAAGGCATTTCGAAAAACATTAGTATTACTTCTCGGACATATAGATCTGAGCCACTTCCTTGTCGGAAAGGGCTCTGGAACTGTATATCCTGAGATTGTCGAAGTTGGTGTCTATCGCATTGTCACCAGACTCACTGGCTCCTCCAAGCAGGAACTTGGTGCAGGATTTGTCGGTGTAGCCGTAGAGCCTGAGCGAGTCGACCAGTACTCCGTCGATGTACAGCGAGCCGATTACGTTATTGCCTTCTGTCCTCACTACTACGGCTATGAAATGCCAGTTGTAGTCCAGCTGGGGATGGGTAAAGCTGGAACCGTTGTAGTTGGAACTGTTGTAGAGGTAGAATTTACCGTCCTTGATTGTCAGCTTCGGCTGGTTGAACCGGATGTCACCGCTGGCCATGGACCACACATGCCCGTCAGCGAAGCCTTTCATCCAGAAAGTGACACTGTAGTTCATGTCGGGATATGAGATGAGCGGTTTGGGAAATGATATCTGGCTTCCGTCGATTGAACTTACAGCGATGGCCTGTGTGCCGTCGGCTCCTGTGGTGTACTGGGGATTGTTTACGGGATTGCCCTGTACAGCAGATACCTCGCTGCGGGTCGTGCCGTTGAACCGGAAATAGGCTGCAAGACCGTTGCGGACTGTGTTGAGCGGATCCTGGGAAGGCTTGGTTGCAGCAGTAACAGTCTCCTGTACGGGGGCTGCGGCAGTCGGGTGGGGCTGTACTGCGGGCTGTTTTGAGGCCGATCCGTCGGAGGTAAGGCTGATATCGGCCCTGACAGTAGTCCCGGAGATTACGGAAGCCTGCACCTCCCCTGCGGAATATCCGTTCTTGACAGCCTGGACGGAGTATGTGCCGGATGCAAGGTCGTTGAACACGTACAGACCATTGCGACCGGTAGTGACCGTTTTGCCTCCGGGGATAAGAGTCAGCCTTGCATAGGGCAGGGGCTGACCTGTGGCCGCGTCGGAGACTACACCGGTGATGGAAATGTCCACATTGTTCTTGAAATAGATCTTGCCGCTTATGTATTTGTTGCCTGCACGGAAACGTACCTCTATCCAGTTCTGGTCATCTTCGTAGCAATATTCGTCATTGTACTTGATCACCAGGGTGTTGCCCTCGTATGACGAGGATATCTGGGAGGCGCAGTTGGATTTGATCTGAGGCCTTTGGCTGGTCGAGATGCTGCGTCCTGCCAGCGAGAGGCTGACGACTGCGACTCCTTTTTTCTCCTGGAACCAGTCAATGGTAATCTGGTCGTAAAGCTGGCGGTACTGGTTGGCGATGCTCTGAACCTGATTGAATCTGGGGTCCTGGACGTCGAACTCGTCCTGGAAAGCCCTGAGGCTGTTCAGGGTTTCTGAAATCTCCTCAATGGAAGTCACGAAATCTATGCCTGCCTGATAGTCGGCAATCTTCTCGTTCAGTCCGCGGTCATGTTCCTGGTACTCCATTACGAGCTTTTTCATCTCAAACTCGCTGAACGGATATTTGACGGCATAAAAGTACTCATATCTGCCGGTAGAACGGTAGTACCTTCTTTCCCAATAGTAGTCGGCTGCCTTTGACAAGGAGATCTCTCCGATAAAAGGGAGTTTGGCTGTACGGGAAAGGATGGATGACTCCAGATTCTGAGTTTTGCTGAAATCGCTTCCGCTCTGGTATGCGGATGTTGTGAGACTGGACTCCGAGACGATGCGGGTGGCGATGCTCTGGGCAATCTGTTTCTTGACATTCTCTATTACCGCGGCTTTGGCCTCTTCTATGTCCCCGCCTGATGCTGTTGCTATCAGGAAGTCCCGTTCAACGGAATTGACCCATTCCGGCATGTTCCTGGCACTGGACTCCTCCACCTTGAATTCCTTCTTCTGGGCCGAGGCTGAGAAGGCGGCGGCGATAGCCAGCACGAGCGCAGACAGGAAATATGTATAAAACTTTCTCATATAGTCGGTATTTGTCTAGTAAATATGCTCATCGAAATACTCCTTGGCCTGATTGATCAGGGCCCTGAGCTTGGGGTCGCGGGCCTTGACTTTTTTTACGGCATCCATGTAGGAAGCCTGTTCATTGTCGTCTATTCCCTTGACAGTAAATGATGTCTGGCTCAGAATATCTCCGGATGCGGTATCAGTGATGAAAAGAGATATTTCAAGCTCTGTGACAAACATCGGGGGAGCAGTGGAGGTGACGTCCTTGGACAGCTCCGCAATCTTGGTCTGCAGCACGAAACGGCTGTTGTCCGCAGCCGCGTCATTGAGAACCAGCGCCTGCTTGAGATTGGAAGTGAGCGTGGTGACGGCATTTTCGCTGGAGATGCCGTCAGGAACCGCAACACTGACAGTCAGTCGCTCCTGGGCATGAATATATGCCGCTGCGGACAGTGTCAGAAGAAGGACAGTAAAAAATTTTCTCATAATCTTCAATCTGGTTAAATGTCACTCAAATATCACTCAAATATCAGTCTCCAAGGACAATCCATACACTTCCGAGTCCTCTCTCGTTGATCTTGTAAGGAAGATTGAACGGTTCCTTGTTGAGAAAACGGGCCAGGTCCATCGCAAAACCGCGGGTGTCTATGGCTCTTTCCTTTCCCAGTACAGTCTTGTATAGAGGGATGCGTACCTGTTCGTAGTCTACGAAGCTGTCACCTCCGGATACTCTTGAGAACCGGTGGTTGACAGTGTTCTCGTCCATCCAGTAATCCAGTACGTCCGAAAGCAGGACCACTTCGCCCAGAAATTCCACTTCGTCATTCATGGTCAGCGGGCAGTTGTCAGTCATGCGTACGGATATGGTGACTTCCCGGCCGTTGGCGAACATGTCGTCGAAGTGGGACTGGAGGGCTGCATTGAACGAGTCCATGTAATTGAGTACGGCCTCTTCCAGAAGCAGACCGACAGTCGCAGCCGTGGAAGGAGCCCCGTCGCCTGAGGCTGCGGTGATGACTTTATTGGTGTACGCATCAACTCCGCGGAGATTGAAGGAGATGTACTTTTGAGGGCCGCGGGACTTGATGCTGAAATCCAGGTCCATGATGATATCGGCCTTCGCAGTTCTTTTCAGTCTGTCCAGAGGGGTTTCGGTGATGGTGCCGCCGCCTGTCCCGGAGAAGAGGGCGGCTTCCGCCTGCTGGGTCTCCATGCTCTTGAGTGTCTGCTCCAGGTCCTTCAGAGGGAATCCGCGGTCAGCCATGATCTTGGAGAGCTCGGATACGGCGAGTCTGAGGTTCTCGTCGGAGATAAAGGCCTTGGAGTAATCCGGTGCGCTCTGGGTGCTTCCGTTTCCGTCATCATAAGTCATTACATATCCTTCCCTTACGCAGTATGCGTCACTTGGGATAACCATTATGACCGGTTTCCTGGCCTGGGAGAACAGGGCTGTGGAAAGGAGAGCAAGGGCTGTGACAAACAATAATTTTCTCATATCGTAGCTCGTTAGAATTTTTCGTCAAGTCGGTTCTGGAAATTGTCCTTGTTGATTTCAAGTGCGACTTTCTTCTTCTCAGTGTCGTTGAAATCATAGAGAATGTAATAGTAATAAACGTCCTGTTTCTTGACCAGCCGATGCTCCCAGTAGGTCTGGATGGATGTGGCTTCGGATATGTTGCGGATAAACTGTGAATTTTCTACGTCGTTGCGGACTTTCTCTACGTCGGCACCCTCTACGTGAGTACGCATCAGGTATGCGGTTATAGCATTGGAGGCAAGATTGTGAAGTTCTTCAAAAGCCTTGTCTCTGGCGTCCTGGAGACTGACGGTGCTCTGCTGGTCGATTTTAAGAAGGTCGTAGCGGTCTACATTCCTCTTGATCCATACCGGACGTTTGTCCTCGCTGCTTTCAATAAGTTTTCCCTGTCCGAAAGCCGAAAAGGTAATCAGACACATGAGAGACAGTAACAGAATTCGTTTCATGTTAATTACAAATTTAGGATTTATCAATATGTTACAAATATAATTAAAAAAATGAACACGCAGGTGTGATGTGACACTATTTTACAGAAAAGGCTGCATCAGGATATGTCCCTGATGCAGCCCTCTGTATTACGGTGTGTGTAACCGCGTTTATCTGTTCATTCCGCTCTTGATGGCAGCCTGCGCCGCAGCAAGACGTGCGATGGGCACTCTGAAAGGCGAGCAGGATACGTAGTTCATGCCGATCTTGTGGCAGAACTCCACCGATGCGGGGTCTCCGCCGTGCTCACCGCAGATACCTACCTTGAGGTTGGGGTTGGTGCTGCGTCCGCCCTGCACGCCGATCTCCAGGAGTTTGCCGACGGATTCCTCGTCGATGGTCTGGAACGGGTCCGCGTCGAGGAGCTTGTTCTCCAGGTAGTCGCCCATGAATGCTCCGATGTCGTCGCGGGAGAATCCGAATGTCATCTGGGTCAGGTCGTTGGTTCCGAAGGAGAAGAACTGTGCCGTCTTAGCCATGAAGTTGGCCAGCAGGGCAGCTCTCGGAATCTCGATCATGGTGCCGTAGAGGTAGTTGATGGTCATGCCGGTAGCTTTCTCCACCTCGTCGTGTACGCGGTCGCAGATCTTCTTCTCGAAATCCAGCTCGCGGACGATGATGGTTACGGGAATCATGATTTCAGGCTTGGGATCGAAGCCTTCCTTAAGGAGTTCGGCAGTAGCCTCGAAGATGGCGCGGAACTGGGTCTCGCTGATTTCGGGATAGGTGATGTCGAGACGTACTCCGCGGTGGCCCATCATGGGGTTGACCTCGTGCAGGCTTTCTCCGCGTTTCTGGATATCGTCGATGGACACACCCAGTTCTTTGGCCAGCTCGGCTTCCTTTTCGGGTGTCTGAGGTACGAACTCATGCAGAGGAGGGTCGAGAAGACGGAATGTCACAGGCTTGCCGTTCATCACCTTCATGGTGGCTTTTACTGCCTCCTTGATGTAGGGCTCAAGTTCGGACAGAGCGGCCTTTCTCTCATCCTCTGTCTTGGAGAGAATCATCTTGCGCAGCTTGGACAGGGGCTCCTCGGAGTTGGCTCCGTAGAACATGTGCTCTATCCTGAAGAGGCCGATGCCCTCGGCACCGAAGGACAGGGCGCGGGCTGCGTCCTCGGGAGTGTCGGCGTTGGTGCGCACACCGAGCCGGCGGTATTTGTCTACGAGGGTCATGTATTCTACAAAACGGGGATTCTCCGATGCGTCCATGGTCTCCACTGCTACGTCGTAAACGAAGCCCTTGGATCCGTTGAGCGAGAATACATCTCCTTCGTGGTAGGTCTTTCCGTTGATGGTGAGTGTCTTGGCCTCAAGGTCAATGTGCAGGGCGTCGCAGCCTACGATGCAGCACTTGCCCCATCCGCGGGCTACCAGCGCAGCGTGCGAAGTCATACCACCGCGGGCTGTGAGCAGACCGTCGGCGGCACGCATGCCCTCCACATCCTCAGGGTTGGTCTCCTCGCGTACAAGGATTACTTTCTCCTTACGCTCTGCTGCTGCTACGGCATCCTCGGCTGTGAAGACGATTTTGCCGACAGAGCCGCCGGGACCTGCGGGCAGACCCTGGGCGATGACCGTGGCCTTCTTTTCGGATGTAGGATTCAGGATAGGGTGGAGGAGCTCGTCGAGCTGGGCGGGGGCTACCCGCATAACGGCTGTCTTCTCATCGATAAGACCCTCATGGAGCATATCCATGGCCATATTGAGGGCTGCAAGACCGGTTCTCTTGCCGACACGGCACTGGAGCATCCAGAGCTTGCCGTCCTGAATGGTGAACTCGATGTCCTGCATGTCATGGAAATGGTTCTCGAGATGATTCTGTATTTCGTCCAGTTCCCTGTAAACCTCGGGCATGGCTGTCTCGAGGGAAGCGAGATGGCGGTTGTGCTCGTTCTTGGTGGCCTCGTTCAAAGGGTTGGGGGTACGGATACCGGCTACTACATCCTCGCCCTGGGCGTTGATGAGCCACTCGCCGTAGAACTTGTTCTCACCTGTTGCGGGGTTGCGGGAGAATGCTACTCCGGTAGCGGAATTGTCGCCCATGTTTCCGAATACCATGGCCTGTACGTTCACTGCTGTTCCCCAGTCATCGGGTATGCCCTCGATGCGGCGGTAGGCGATGGCCCTCTTGCCGTTCCATGATTTGAACACGGCTCCGATACCGCCCCAGAGCTGCTCATAGGCGTTGTCGGGGAATTCCTTGCCGAGAACTTGTTTTACGCGTACCTTGAAGTCGGCGCAGAGCTGCCTGAGGTCTTCCTCGGTGAGATCGGTGTCGCTCTTGTAGCCCTTCCTGGCCTTCAGGTCGCCGAGCATTCTGTCGAGCTGTACCCTGATGCCCTGGCCCTCAGCGGGCTCGATGCCCTCGGCCTTCTCCATTACCACGTCCGAGTACATCATGATCAGACGGCGGTATGCGTCGTAGACGAAGCGGGGATTGCCGGTCTTGGCGATCATACCGGGTATGGTCGCGGAGCAAAGACCTATGTTGAGGACTGTCTCCATCATGCCGGGCATGGACGAGCGTGCGCCGGAACGGCAGGATACGAGGAGAGGATTGTCCTTGTCCCCGAATTTCCGTCCCATCATGCTCTCGGCACGTGACAGAGCGTCATTGACTTCCTTTTCGAGTTCTGCGGGATATTTGCATCCCAGATTGTAATACTCAGTGCAGCATTCGGTGGTGATGGTGAATCCCGCGGGTACGGGCATTCCGAGCGTGCACATTTCGGCGAGGTTCGCGCCTTTACCGCCCAAGAGGTTTCTCATAGAACCGTTTCCTTCGGCCTCTTTTCCTCCAAAGAAATAAACTCTTTTGTTTGACATAAAATATAAAATAAAATATTGGTTTGAGTCAAAGACCGTAAACTGTTGAGGCGCAAAAATAACGTTTTTTCACAAATCCCCTACCAGCCGCTTAAAAATATTTACCATACCAATATCATAATTCTTGTCAGAACGGGCCGAATGCAAGGCGTCGAGGCTCCTGGCGAGGGAGTTTACTGAGCGTAAATGACCGAGCCAGGAGTCGAAGACAACGCAGCAGTCGGCTTGTTATGACAAGAATTACAGGAGTTTGCCGGCAAGTTCGGAAAGTTGGCTTCGCTCGCCCCGCACCATATTGATGTGTGCGAAGACACTCTGGCCGAAGAACTTGTCGCAAAGGTGCGTAAGTCCGTTGGAGTAGAAGTCCAGATAGGGCTGGTCTATCTGGTAAATGTCTCCGGTGAAGACTATCTTGGTGCCCTCTCCGGCACGGGTGATGATGGTCTTGACCTCGTGCGGAGTGAGGTTCTGGGATTCGTCTACGATGAAGAAGACGTTACTGAGGCTGCGGCCGCGGATATAGGCCAGAGGGTTGATTATCAGTTTTTCGCGACGGAGCATGTCCTCGATCTTGACGACTTCCTTGCTGGTGGACGAGAAGCAACTCTTGATGACGGCCAGGTTGTCGAACAAGGGCAGCATGTAAGGGCCTATCTTGTCGTTCACCGAGCCGGGCAGGAAGCCGAGTTCCTGGTTCTTGAGCGGGATGACGGGGCGGGAGAGGAGTATCTGCCCGTAGTTGCCGGACTGCGCAAGGGCTCCAGCCAGGGCTATGAGGGTCTTTCCGGTACCGGCCCTGCCTGTGAGGGCTATCAGCTTGATGTCCGGATTCATGACAGCGTCCATGGCCAGGGTCTGCTCGTCGTTGCGGGGGGTGATCCCGTAGGCGGTCTGCGGCCGTACTCTGACGATGGTCTTGTCCCTGTCGTCGTAGCGGGCCAGGGTAAGGCTTTTGGAACTGTCGTATATCTTGTAGTACTGATTGGGTGCCGGTCTGCGCCGGATGCCGACCTGGGCGAAGGGCACTCCTTCCGGCGATTCATTTATCTTCAGGATGAAATCATCCTTCATATTGCGGACCGTGAGCACCTCTTTCTCGGTCTTGACGACCCGTTCCTCCTGCACCTTGTCGGAGAGATAATCCTGGGCCATGAGACCTAGGGCCTTGGCCTTGAGCCTCATGTTCATGTCCTTGGTTACGAGTATCACCTTGCGGTCAGGGTTGTTGTCCCGCAGCCAGATGGCGGTGGCTATGATGCGGTGG
>ULJB01026981.1_pt1 | contig 18077 bp, 10 predicted proteins | sample 1950771 | NCBI WGS metagenome assembly ULJB01 (sample SAMEA4835461, study PRJEB28245) | human gut metagenome | biome: gut microbiome; material: fecal sample | place: Denmark | collected 2008
TTCAATCGTTTTCTTATACCGAACTCACGTTAAAACTGCAAATCATCTGTCATCTGTCATTTTGCGGTGTAATATGCTGCCAGTCAGTTTGTTATGCGCAGATAGATGCAATAGCCTTATCTGTCAGGTTAGTCACAAAACCAGTCTGTGACTACTTGGTGTGACAGATGCCCGGCTTTATCTGTCAGGCTCTAATGCATTGTCGGTCAACGTGTTACGCCGCAAAGTGACAGATGATTTGCAGTTTTAGGTTATGGGGTTGTGAGGTTATACGGTTTTACGGTAAGTATTGAAACCCTATAACCTCATAATCACGTATCGGCGGATTTGCAATCCGCCGCATGCACAATAGCGGATTTGTAATCCGATAAAGTTTAGGTATATTATTTTCTGTGGATTACAAATCCACAATCTTATAAGTGCGGATTGCAAATCCGCACGGACGCTACCCAAACCCCACAATCCCATAACCCCATACAACTAACGGCATTTTAGCCGCCAAAAGACGGTCTTTTGCATTGCAAAACATGCTCTTTGGGGCAGTAATAGATGCTCTTTTGCATTTCGCTTTGACATTTCCCGTGTACCTGTTCGCTTTTATGCCTATGTTTGATACAAACAAAGGCGGTGCGGAAGCATTGTTCCGCACCGCCTTTTTCATAGCATTGTGTTAGTTGAGATTTGAATTTATTATTTATTCGTAAAAGCTGAACGTCGTAGGCTCGCCGCTGCTGTCGTCGCTTAGCAACAGACTGTTGTCAGTCCAGATGAAATTTACTGTTGTTCCGCTATTCGATGTTTCCGTTTCAGGCAGGTTTTTGGGAGCTTTGCCCAGCAGGCCGGCGTAGTACAGGCACTGCACTTCGTCAATGTCTACGGAATACACCTTGTAGTAGAGCAGCAGGCAGTTTGAGTTCGGCTGGTTGCCGTAGGTATAGCTGTATGTGTATTCGTTGCCGCTGTCCGAGAGCCAGTGTACCTTTGTCAGGTCGCCGTCAGTCCATGTCAGGTCGTACAGGCGGCCGTTGCGGTCGTCGCTCATGGCCGTGAGGTGTCCGTCGGCATCGTATTCAAAGGTCTTTGTATATACGTTGTCGCCGTATTGGTCATGGCTTGTCTGTACTACTTTCTCGGCGAAACCTTGCTCGTTGAGCGTTATGTCAAATTCGTCGTCGCCGTCGCCTGTCATGGTTACATATACGTCAGGCCCTTCCGCGCCTGTCGCGTAGTTGTAGTGGAAGGTGGTGGTTTCGTCGCCGTTTACAATCTTCGTCAGGTAGCCGTTCTCGTAGAAGAACTGGTCGCCACCCATCTGTTTGAGCAGCTTGCCGGTGAACACGTTGGCGAGCGGCGACTGGCCTTCGGGCAGGTCGGTTCCGGGTGTGTCTGGAGTTTCTGGAGCGTCTGCGGCCACGAGGTAAGTCCACGACTCGTCGCGTCCCTCTTCGTCCTCCCACTTGTCATACACAACGGCCCTGTTGCCGTCGAAGGTTATCGTGGCGTAGTCGCCCGTCCAGTCGCCTTCTCAAGCGTAGTAAAATTGGCCCGCGCCGCGGTCTTTCCATTTCCATTCGGCCATTTCGATGGTGCCGTCGAGGCGCGTTATGAGGTACGTGCCCGACTTTGAGAACATCACCTCTTTGCCCATGTCGCTGCCGAACTCGCCCGGGTTCTCCGGCGTTACGGTTACGTCGCTCTTCTTGCCGGTATTCTTGTCAAAGTATTTGTCGCGTACCTTCTCCACCTTCCATGTGCGACACCGTGCGTTGGTTATGTTGTCGTCGCCCATCGTCGGGGCTTTCTCTGCGGTGTAGCTTGTCGTCGTGCCGTTTGTAGTCACCTCGATGCCTGTCACCTCGCCGCCGGTGGTCTCCAACTTGATTGTGCCGAAGCCGTCGAGTGCGTACTCGTTCTCGCCCGTCTCGGTGAATGTGCCGTAGATTATTCCGCCGTACTCCGTCGAACGAGTCGTTGCGCCGCTCTTTGCCAACATCGATTTCCTTGTTCTCGCGCCGGCCTGTGCCGTCATGCTGTATCCGCCGTAGCTGCGCGTCACGATGTAGTTGCCGCTCGCGCCAAGCTCTATGCTCTCGTATGGCGACGAGGCCGACGTGATTTCATACTTTCCGCTTACGCTTTCGTAGGGCGGTGTGGGCAAGTCGATGTTGCCTGTTCCGCCTTCATTGTCGTCGCTGCAGGATACAAATCCGATTGCCGTGCATACCAGCATCAAGGCCATGATTAATAAATAACTTCTTTTCATCTTGTTGTGTTTTTTATTGGTTGTTAAGCGTAAATCCGGGATTGGATGAACGGGACGGATATTGCAAGCGGCACGCCCGATGGCTATGTGCATGAGGATATTGTCCCGGACTCACATGAGTCCGGGTGTAAAGCCTGTGTGTATGCGCGTGTCGTGGCCAGCGCGTCAGGCCGGATAATGATGATACCTGTCTTGGCATAGAACAATTATCATGGCAAGCGCCAATAGGCTGGCTTGCCGTTGTTAATCATTCCTGCAAGACGGGACGCAGTAAATAAAAATGGTTTAATCGTTGTGAGGGGAGAAGAGCCGTCCCATTACTTTCAGCCGTTTAGAAGCTTTTGGCTTCAGCCGAATTGCCAAGGTAATGTAATCTCCCTATCAGAAAACTCTGATTTGCGCTGCAAAAGTATTAAATATTTCGCGAATATTTATCGGATGAGTGGTAAAAAATATTAATTTGCGGTTATGGGGTTATGCGGTTATATGGTGTAAGGTTTTAATGTTTACCTCATAACCGTATAACCCTATAACCTCACAACCTCACAACCTCATAACCGTATAACCTCATAACCTCAAACATTGTGTTGGCATTGACATAATAAGAGCCGTCCAAACAACCCGTTTGGACGGCTCTTGCGTTTTGCCTTGACGGCGAAAGTGTCTTGTTTTGACGGTGTAAAGGCTTTTCACCTTTCCATCACCTTTTCACTTTTTAATGAATTTCTTGCCGTCGCGTATGTATATGCCCGGAGCAAGCGGCTCTTTCACCTCCATGCCTTGCAGGTTGTATATGCGGCCGTTGCCCGGCTTCTTTTCCGTTGTCACTTCGTTGATGCCTGCCGGGGTGTCGGGGTACAGCGTGATAATCCATACAACTTGGCCGTCACCTTCTACGCGGAAGCGCAGGCTCTCGGTGGTTGGTTCGACTAAGGTTATACTGTGTGTGACTGCATTTTGGCCGCTGTCACGTGCGGGGAAGGTGTAGTCTGTATTGGAAAAGCTTTGGTTGCCGAGGTCTGATAAGTATGAGGTTTGTCCGTCACCATTGCTGTAGCCCGTAATGCTCAAACGTACAATCTCAATGCCGTCAGGAATGTTTATCGTATAGTCGCGGTTGCGTGAGAACTTGATGCCTGATATGCCACAGTCGTTGCCCGTAGAGTAATCTCCTGATGCCGGCGTTATGCTGAAGCCGTTGGTGAACAGCCAGTCTCCGTTCTCGTCCGTATAGTCGTATGTTATCGGTGACAGTTCGTATTCAGTTGCCACGGGGTCGTCGCCAACGTAGCGGTCGATGCCCATCACTTCGCCTCCTTCAAGCTGGCCTTCGGTAATGTCGGCCACAAGGCTGTTGAGGTAGTTCTCAAGGTTGGTGTAGCCGTTGTCGCCGGTTTCTGTGCCGTCGGCAGCGTTGTTCGGGTCAAGACCGTTCTCCGTCTCCCATGCGTCAGGCATGCCGTCGCCGTCAGTGTCGGTAGCCACTGTGCCCGGTGTATATGTCAGCTCAGGCCATGCGCTCCAGTCGGCAGGAGCGTCGTCCGGTCGGTTGTCCTCCTGCGAGTTTATCATGCCGGGGTTGTTGTCGCGGTGTCTGCCGTCATCCTCATATCCGTCGCCGGTATATGTGGCCAGTCCTTTTTCGGTTTCGTTGATAATGAATTCGTCGTAAGAGTCCCTAACCTTGCTGCATCCGGCGTATGACAGTACACGGGCGTAGGCGTCGGCGGCAGAGTGGGTCGTTACATGTACGAACTCTATCGGCTCGTCGATACGCATCGTGTCGCGTGTAGCCTGTGTAAAGGTGTTGTCGTTGTCGGAACTGCTGATTTGGTTATACACGCCGTATGTCCAGTTGTCGTTTGTAACGTCGTCATACTTCGTGTTCACGTTGCCGTCTATGTAGAACTTGCCCCATACGTGCAGCGTCGGTGCGTAGTCGGGATAGTTCTGTATGTATTCGTTGGTGCGCACCCCGATGCCTGCAATGCGGCGCTGTATTGTGGGGCTGCGCTTTTCCGTGCCGGGGCCTGGCTTGTAGTAGTTGTTAACTATGTTCACGTTCATGGCCTCGCCGCCGTAGCATCCGTTGCCGGCCCAGTTGTAGAACACGTTGTTGCGCATGTCAAGGCGTTCGTCAAGTTGGGTTGTGTAGCGCGGGCCGAGGCGTGGCACGCGGCTCTCGTGGTGTGCCAGCAGGTTGTGGTGGTAGGTCACGCCCGAACCGCCCCAGTTGCCGCCGTAGCCGTGGGCGCCCTTTGAGTGTCCCGAAGCCTGGAGGCTTTGCGATGCTATGCACCATTGCACTGTGGCGTTGCGCACGCCGTACACTGACAGGCATTCGTCTATGCTCCAGCTTACCGAGCAGTGGTCTACGATGATGTTCTCCTTGTCCATGCCGCCGAGGCCGTCCCAGCCATCGGCGTTTTCTTTCTGTACGTATTTGTTTCCGAGCCTGAAGCGCATGTAACGTATGATGACGTTGTTCGCATCTATTTGGAACGGGTTGTCCGCGATGCAGATACCGTCGCCCGGTGCGGTCTGTCCGGCGATGGTAACGTTGCCGTTTTGCAGGTAGAGCGGTGTCTCGAGGTGGATTGTTCCGGCCACGTCGAACACTATTGTGCGCGCTCCAGTCTGCTCGCAAGCCCAGCGGAACGAGCCTTCGCCGCTGTCGTTAAGGTTGGTCACATGGTAAACAGCGCCGCCACGTCCACCGGTGGTGTAGCGTCCGAAGCCTTCCGCTCCGGGGAACGCCGGCGTTTTTTCTACCTGCTGGCCCATGCCGGGAGCCGCTGTCAGCAGTCCCAATGCAAGCAGTGCGGACTGTAGTAATCGTTTTCTCTTTAACATAATCTTTTTACTTTAAAATGTTGTACAAAGCAATTCCGGCCTTGCCTGTGCGTTTTCTTGTCCACACAGGCAAGGCCGGAACAGGTCGGAAGTGTTATTTGTTTATGATTTTCTTCGTTGTCTTGCTGCCGTCCGCCATGGTGCTCACTTCAATTACCACGCCGCGGAAGTTGCTGCTCACGCGCGTTCCGCCTATGCTGTAATATTCAGTGCTTACGGCTTCGCCTGCCTCCGCATTGTCGATGCCGCTTGGCGCGGTTGTGCTTGCCGCCTTGCCGAAGCCTCCGTGGCTGTTGGCGGCGCGCACTGTGTACTTGTTCATGTCGCTTTCGGTAGCGTCATAGTAGGTGTTTGTCGTCATGCCGGCGAACTTGCCGTCGTAGAACACGGCGTAAGCTATCGCGCCGTCAGCTGCGTCCCATGTTATATGGTTCCCGTTCTCGGTGCGTAGCATGCCGAGTTCTTTCTGTGCCGCATACTCGTTCGGAGTCCAGTCTGCGAACACTTTGTCGAGCGCATAGCCCTGCGCCTCTTCGTCGGTGAGTATTGTCTCGTAAGTGTTCTGCTTGTCGTCCTTTGTGAATGTGAGTACGAGTGACTCCGGCGAGATTACGTTTCCGTTTTCGTCCATCGTGTTGTATTCCACGAACTTGTAGGCGGGAACGTTCATGCCTCCGAGCGTCCAGCGGTTTTCGTTGATGCGGTCGGGCTGCAACAGGGTGGTGTTCAGGTATGCGCAGCTTGCTTGGTTCTGCCATGCGCGGCCGTAGTTGAACTTTTCAGCCTTGCTGTCTATGGTGCATTCGTTGAACACGTAGCCGAACTCTGTTGTCGTTGTCGGCGCCGTTATCGTGCATTCGCCGCTTCCGTCGGCGTTGCGCGGCTCAACGGTTATTGTGCAGCGGTTGAAGAACACGTCGCCGCCTCCGCAGATGAAGTCTACCGTTCCGTGGATGTCAGAGTCCTCGAAGTAGAACTGTGCGTCATTGTTGTTTGAATAGTAAGTGTCCTGGTAAGACAGCATCCTCACGTTCTTGCAGATGGTGTGGTTGCCCTTGTCCTGAATTACTACGGCGCGGCCAGCGAAGCCCGGCTGGTAATAGTCGTATGCGTTTTTAAGCGTAACGTCCTGTATGTAGGTGTTGCTGCCCGTAATGAGGAATGTCGCCGAAACGCCGATGCCTTCTTTCTCGGCCTCGTTCACAATGATGGTGTTGTCCATGCTTTGCCCTATGAGCGATATGTTGTCGCCTGAAATCGGGGTGAGCACTTCGTGTCCGAGGTCGTATGTGCCGTCGGGCACGAATATGTAGGTGCGCTTGTCGGCTGAAGCCTGTGCGTTGGCGATGTCGATGACGTTGAGCAGGTTGAGTCCGTCGTTCTGCTTTACGATGTAGTAACCCTGCTCGTTTTGCTCTACCGGCGAGCCTTCCACGTTGATTATGGATATTTTGTGCAGGTATGTCTCGTTGGTGGTGGTGAGCGTAAGCGTGCCTGCCGCGCCGGTGTATTCCATCATTACCGTCTGTCCGTCGGTCGAGCTGTAGCCGTCAACGGTGGCTATCGTGTTGCCGCTGGCGTCGCTCAGGGTCATTACGGCGTCCTCCTTGCTGTATCTGCAAAGGGTGGCGATGATGTATGCGTGTCCGCCTACGAGCAGGTCTATTTTCCCGTCGCTCTCAAGCGTCCAGCCGTGAGTGCCGTCATGCCATGCCGCGCCTTCGGCGTTGAACGCCTCGTGGTCTTCGTCGTAGAAGTATTCGTCGGTAAGGTTGAACGAGTAGCGCGCCGTGGTGCTTGCCGTCTCGATGTCTGTAGCTACGGCGTACATGTTCAAGTCTGACGTCACGATGTCCTCTGTGCTGTACTTGCGTCCGCCTTCAGTCCCCACGAACCATCCGCGGAACGCCTTTCCGTCAGCCACGGTAACCTTTGCGCCGTCGTTCAGCGTGCCTATCTCCGTGTCCTTTTCCACCTTCTGTGTGTTGTCTATTACGGTTGTGCCGTCAGTGTCGATGTATGTCAGGGTGAAATACGGCTTGTGCTTGAACGTTGCGTAGTAGGTCATGGTCTCGCCGTTGGCCGTAACTTTTATCGTTACAAGCACGGTGTGCTCGTCTTTCTGTTCGTAAGTCACTTCGCCGTCCACTTCGCCGTTGTCGCATGTTATGCCGGTTATCGGGTTGCTTGCCGACGGCAGTTCCACTGCGTTGAACAGCTCTATCGTCGCCTCCTGTACTCCTTCCGCGGTCTCGTCGAAGATGTCCACCGCCTCGTATGTCACGCCGTTGAATGTGAACGTGCCGAGCGCCGGGTATTTCGACATGTCAACCAGCCCGTACAGCGCAAGGTCGGTAACGTAGGCGTTCTGGTCAAGGCCGCCGGAATAGTTCTCGAACTTTATCTGGCAGTTCTCCCTGTTCACCTGCAACGTCAGCTCCTCGCCCTGCGCGCTGCCTACCGACTTGTCGTGCAGCACCACCCAGTCGGCGTCGCCGTCACCCTTTACCGATACCTTTATGCCGCGCGTGCCGCCGGTGGCAGCCTGCGTAAGCACGATTTTTGACAGCGACTTGAGCGGTGACGTCAATACATACGGCTCAACGCCGCCAAGCTCGTTGTTCTTTTTGCCTGTTATGATGTAGCCCAAGCCCTTGTCGGCAAGGTTGGTGAATTTGTCTTGTGTGCCGTCAGGGTCTACGCCTGCTCCGCAGAAAGTGAACGTTACCGTCTCCTTGCTGTATTTTGTCGTCACCTCGTGGGTGCTGGGAGCGGTCGTGTTTTTCTTCCTGTCGATTTCCGGCCATTCCTGGAACGATGTCGAATATATTTCCCTGCTCTGGATTTCGGAAACGAAGGTCACGCTGATTTCCCACAGGTAGCTTCCGGCCGTCGTCACAATCTCTACATATCCGGCTTCCACTTCGGCCACGGTGGCCTTGTGTTCGGTCGGGTTTACAAGGTCGGCCGCCTCTCCGCCGATGGTGAAGTTGCCGTAGTTGGGGCTTGGCGTAAGCTTCACGATGTCCCTTGCCGACTTTACCGGCACGCGGATTATCGTTCCGGCGTTAACCTGCGCGTCGCCGGTTCTGGCTGCCGAGTTGAACTTGCCGTTGGTGGCGTCGATGTAAAGGCTCACGCCTTCAACGTTTGAAGCCACCTCGCCGGTGCTTCCTTCCAATGCTACTTGTCCGGCTTCAACGGGTATCTTGTTCTTGAAGTCCCATGTGGCCGTTACGTCTTGTGCGCTGATTTGCAAAGGGATGGCTGTCCCCATTATTGCAACAAGCGTACAGATAAGTGCGTGTAAATGCTTTCTTACCATAGATTTGTTGTTTTGATTAGTAATATTAATAATGTGTAAAGTATTCATCGTCGGTTGCAGGCTGTCCGCATGTCCGCGGTAGCGTTGTAGTAGTTAGCAGTAATAGTTTGTGTCGGGTGGCAAAGATATACATAATATTTGAAATACAAGCGGTTTTGAGTGGAAAAGTTGCTGTTTTTTTGTGGGGTTGTGGGGTTATACGGTTATGCGGTTGTGGGGTTATGCGGTTGTGCGGTTATGGGGTTGTGCGGTTGTTCGGATAGCACGTACATGGGAGGTGCTTGCTTGAATGTAAATAAAAGGCAGGTTACAATTTAACACTGTCACACAAATGTCGGATGAACCTGATATGCCGTCTTTCGCATTGCAAAAGGTCACCTTTCGCACGCTGAAAGGCCGTGTTTTGCATTGCAAAAGGTGACGTTTTGCAACTTACTGGATTTCAATGCGTTGCGCAGCCCGTGGCGCATGTTATAGTGTTATCGTATGCGCCGGTTAAGTTTCGTTTATTGCAAAAAACAACATAAAGCAAAAAAGTTTTTGTAAAAAATGTTTTTCCATTGAAAAAAACTATTATCTTTGCGGCAGTAAAACAATAATTCAGCTATGAAGAAAATCTTATACTCATTTTTACTCGTGTTCTGTTTCTCGGTTGCTGCCGAAGCGCAAATACCGTCGGTTACGTTGAAAGACATTAACGGAAAGACCGTGAGGACAGATACTTTGTCGAACAATGGCAAGCCGATTATCATCGACTTCTTCGCAACCTGGTGCAAGCCGTGCAACCGTGAGCTTTCGGCCATAAGTGAAGTGTATGAAGACTGGCAGGAGGAAACGGGCGTCAAGCTCATCGCCGTGTCAATAGACCAGGCTCAGAACATCAACAAGGTGAAGCCGCTTGTTGACAGCCACGGATGGGAATATGACGTGCTGCTCGACCCCAACAGCGACCTGAAGCGCGCACTCGGCGTGCAGACCATACCTTATACTATTATAGTTGACGGCAAGGGAAACATCGTTTACCGCCACAACGGATACGTTGAAGGCGCCGAGGAAGAGCTGATAGAGAAAGTAAGGGAACTGGTGGCCGAATAACATTACATACAAGATGAGCCATACATCACGCAGACTGCTGTGCGTGGTGGCCGTATCGGCCGCCACGCTTTGTGCCGCCGCACAAGACGATGGCGGCAACAAAATCTCTGTGACCGGAAGCGTGCAGAGCGACATTATCATACCGCAGGAAGACAAGGCCATCAACGCCCGCGATTACGACGAGTGGGCGCTGACCAATACTTACGCCGACGTTGCCCTTACGAGCAAGTACATCGACGCAGGCGCCCGTTTCGAGTTCGTGAAGTTCCCGCTGCCGACATTCTATGACGAGGACGGCTTCAAGGGGTGGGGTGTGCCCAACATATACGTCAAGGCGCATTTCAAGTCGTGGGACTTGACCCTCGGCAACTTCTACGAGCAGTTCGGCTCGGGCTTCATCCTCCGCACCTACGAGGAGCGCACGCTCGGTATCGACAACTCTCTTTTGGGCGGACGCCTCGTGGTGCGCCCCGTCAAGGGCGTAACGGTTAAGGCGCTCGCCGGCAAGCAGCGCCGCTTCTGGGACTTGAACAAGAGCTGGGTGAGCGGAGCCGACGTAGAGCTGAACCTCGACCAGTGGTTCAAGGGTATGGCTGACAAAGGCACTTACCTTACCCTCGGTGCGTCATGGGTAAACAAGTATGAGAAAGAAGACGACATAATGGTGGGCGGCACGCATAAGCTGAACATGCCTTCAACTGTCAATGCGTTCGACGTAAGGGCGAATTTCCAGAAGGGAGGCTTCAACATCCTTGCCGAGTACGCATGGAAAGGCGAAGACCCCGCACAGGGCAACGCCTTGACCGGGCGCGACTATTCTTACATATACCACCCCGGAAACGTTGCCATGCTCTCGGCCACATATTCAAAGAAAGGTCTTAGCGTACTGCTCCAGGCAAAGCGCAGCGATGCGATGTCGTTCAAGAGCAAGAGAAACGAGACAAGCGGCATAGCCTCGGCCATCAACCACCTGCCCGCATTCACCATGGACCAGACCTACGCCCTTGCGGCGCTCTATCCTTACGCCACCCAGCCCGACGGCGAGTGGGCATACCAGGCGGAGCTTGCTTACCGCTTCAAGCGCAACACAGCACTCGGCGGCAAGTATGGCATGAACGTGAAGGTAAACTTCTCACATGTGCATTCAATTGACCGCAGAGACCATGCCGGAAATGAATTCGACGGTACGGCAAAGGGTACCGACGGCTACGGCTCGGCCTTCTTCAAGTGGGGAGACGAGATGTATTATCAGGACTTCAACATACAGATTGAAAAGCGATTGTCGCGTTCTTTCAACCTCAACCTGATGTACATGAACCAGTTTTACAACCAGACCATCGTCGAGGGCGAGGGAGGCATGGTGCATTCAGACATATTCATAGCCGATGCCAAATACCGCATCAACCGCAAGCTCACCCTGCGCGGCGAGCTGCAATACCTCTCGACCGACGAGGACGACGGCGACTGGCTCTACGGACTGCTTGAACTCTCGTTCCTGCCGCACTGGATGTTCACTATCTCCGATATGTACAACAGCGGCGTTACCAACCAGCACTATTATCAGGGCCTCGTCACTTTCAGCCACGGCTCGCACCGCCTGCAGCTCGGCTACGGACGCACGCGCGAGGGATGGAACTGCGCCGGAGGCGTATGCCGCCGCGTTCCGTCGAGCAAGGGTGTAACATTGTCGTACAATTATAACTTCTAAAAAGACAGCATGAAACTGAAAAATATAATATACAGCGTTTCTTTGTGCGCTGCGGCACTTATCCCTGTGGCGTGCGATGATGTCGCAGAAGACGACAGGTTCATCTATGTTGAACCGGCGGAGGTTTCCAAATGTGTGCTCCTTGAGGACTTTACGGGGCAGGGGTGCGTCAATTGCCCGGCTGCTGCGGAACTGATAGAGCTTATGCAGGAAACTTACGGTGCGGAAAATATCATTGCAGTTGGTATATACGGAGGCGATTTGGGCACTACAGCACGTGACGGCTCGCTTTATCCGCTTTACACTGAGGACGGAGGTTGGTATTATGACCATTGGGGCGTGACTTCACAGCCGCGTGGATTGGTTGACAGACGTGGCGGACTGTTGGGCACAAGCTCATGGCCGGGGGCTGTATATACCAGCATACAGCGGCAAGATTCTGTTCAGCTTGAAGCTGTATGTCGTTATGATGAAAGTTCGCGCAAGGTGGATATTTCTATCAGTGCAGCTAATATAGCAACACAGAAAGGCGTTACGGGCAATTTGCAAGTGTGGCTGGTGGAAGACTCCGTTGTCAGCGTACAGTGGTTGACAGGCAATGTTGAAAATGAAGATTATGTTCATAATCATGTTTTCCGCGCGACAGTTAACGACCGTATGGGTGACCCGATAAGCTTGACTGCCGGTGGTGCGGAAACGCGTGACTTCTCGTATGTTCTCGACGAAGATTGGAATGAAAAGTATATGTCTGTCGTTGCGTTTGTTTATAATGATGCTGACGGAGTGCTTCAAGCGGTAAGAAAAAGTATCATAAATATTCCCGATGATGGAACAAATGATGATAATAGTGCAGAAAAAGGTGCATGATATAATGACGAAATAAATAAAAGAAAATCAATTATGAAAAAATCTTTACTGTTATTTGCTTTTGCGATGTTTGTCGGTGGAGCTGCAAGCGCGCAAGTTGACAACACGCTCCAGTTCGTCGATGCCAGCGGAAATGTAGTTGAAGATGGTGCAACAGTCAACGGTATTGTTGAAAAATTGTCGGACGGGACTTTCCAAATTTCCACAGGATTGTTTGTAAAAAACAATTCGGGGGAAAGAGCAGGCGCAAGTGTCGAAGTTGATATAACTCGTATTGACAATGGGACACTTTCTGTATGTTTCCCAAAAGAATGTATCCTTTATGACCAAGTTGGTAGTTATAATACTGCACCTGGTGTGTTGGAAGTGCAGGCGGAATCGCATAATTTCACAACAGAATGGATCCCTTCTGCTTATGGCCAATGTTCAGCTTCATTCAAGCTTTTTTTACATGAAGTTATAATGCAGGATATTGGAGGTCTTGAAATGCCTGCAGTTGGTGATGTTATAGCACAAGGCCCTTCTGTAACGGTTAACTTTGTTTACGATGAGGAGTCTGCGGGCATTACTGGCATTGAAACTGTTGAGGACAATGAGCCTGTAGGTTATTATACTCTTGACGGCCAGAAGCTTTCAGCTCCGCGCAAAGGTGCAGTGAACATCGTGAAATATGCAAACGGCAAGACTGCCAAAACATTTGTTAAATAAAAATAAATCTTCGTTATGAAAAAGACTTTACTTTGTGTAGTGGCGTTGTTGTTGTCGGTGACGGCGATAAACGCACAGAAGGTAGATTTGAGCGGCAACGCTTCAAATTTGTTCAGCAGAAAGTCGAACGCTCCTGTACAGAACGAGGCTCGCAAGGCTATGTCTGGCCCCAGCCGGATTGATCTTGACGCTAACGAGCGTGTCTTGGGATTCTATGACACGGACGAACTCGACATGACCGGTCAAAGTTCTTTGGGAATGAACATCGCTCCGGGTACTTATACCGTAGGTCTTATATTCACGCCCGACATGATAGGCAATTTCGCCGGCGGCACAATGACAAAACTGCGTTTCGCTGTTGCCGAAAGTATCGGACAGACAACGGTAACGGTTAGTCCTGTAGAGTTCAGCGGAAATTCGTATTCAATAGGCGATGCTGTGGCTACGCAGACTGTTGCGTCAACCGTTGCGGGATGGAACGACGTTACGTTGAACACACCTGTGACGCTTGAAGCAAACATGGGATATATGATTACTTACACATATCCGCAAGAAAGCACATATAACTCTTATTACGGGCGGTATACAGCTTCGAGCTATCCGCTTCTCGTGGACTTGAACGTGAATTCGCTGAATACCGGCGACCCCTATGGCTTCATGTTCAATGATGGCACACGGTGGGATTTGTATGGCGACCAGGGGTTGGGCAACCTTTGCATACAGGCTGTAGTCAGTGGCGGTTCGTTCATAGATAATGACATCACGTTGAACAGCATCGTTCCTGAAAGTACGTTCTATAAAGGTGGTGAAACGGCGAACTTTACTTATGTAATAAAGAACAACGGTAACAACACGCCTTCTTCATATACCTTGAACGTGTCGGTGGACGGCAATGTAATAAGCACCCTCACTACTCCCGTTGCTTTGACGAACAGTCTGCAGACAGCACAGGCTTCAGTGCAACTGCCTTCAGACCTTGCGGCAGGCAGCCATACCCTTTCTTTGGCCGTAGCGTCAATCAATGGCAGCACTCCTACAGAGAACGTTGACGACGATGAGGTTTCTACCACTCTGAACGTATATACTACAAGCGTTGGACGCCAGATGAACCTTGTTGAGCAGTTCACTTCTACAAACTGCACATATTGTCCGAGAGGCGTAGCGCTGTTGGAAGCTATCCAAGACCTGCGTGACGATGTTGTTGTAATTGCTGTCCACAACAGCTTAATGGGAGATACTGACCCGTTCATAACAGAGGATGGCGATTCTTATGCATACACAATGGTTGGAAGCGGATTGCCTGAAGGTGCATTTAACAGGTATTATGTAACAGACACTTCTATAAATGATGGCGGAAGCCTTGGCTTGGGTCTCGGTTACAATGAGGCATACATTTCGCAGATGGCGCGGGTATTTAGCGAAAGCGTTATTGACGCGTCTAATACAATTCCGTCTTTTGCAACTGTTGATATCGCCACATCTTACAACGCTGACACAAGGCAGCTGACCGTTACAGTATCGGGAGAAGCCGTTGACGGATTTACCGACTTTGTAGGTGACGACGCAGCGCTGACCGTAAGCCTTACTGAAGACGGCCTTGTAGCACGCCAGACGGGCGGTTCTGCAAATGAGGTTCACAACAATGTATTGCGTGACGTGCTGACTGCAACATGGGGCGACCTTCTGCAGTGGACAGACGGCAACCACTATTCAAACACTTACACTGTAACATTGGACAGCGAATGGAATGCTGACAACATGCGTGTTGTGGCATTTGTTGGAAGGCCGGTAGCCGACCAAAGCTACATTGATGATGTATGGGTTAACAACGCCAACGTTGCCAAGGTTGGAGGAAACTCGACAGGTATCAGCGGTGTTGTGACGCCGGACGAGAATGCTACCGAGGTTGCACGTTACAGCATCGACGGACGCCAGATTTCAAAGGCGGAGAAGGGCATCAACATCATCAAGATGTCTGACGGCACTACAAGGAAAGTCATCGTAAAGTGATAGTGTCACGGACACTCCGCTGAGCGGAAATAAACACCAACTGAAGCAGGTCATGAGGGCCGGTGGGTCTTGCATGGTCTGCTTCAGTTTCCACATTTTTCTCTTTATCTTTACGGCGTATGCTTTGCCGTAATTGAAGCATATTTAATTTTTTATTTTCTAATTTTTAAACATTTATGTTATGAAAAAAAACAAACTCTTTATTTGTGGTCTTGCGGCTGCTTTGCTGGCTCTTCCCTGCAGCGGCCAAGTGACATGGGAGAACGGTTGGACGGTGCTTCCCGACCCTAATGGTCTTTATTACATGGGTCTTGACATTTCTTCAAATGGGCAGTACGTGTGTGGAACTACTGGCGAAGGGTATATGTTTATCACTGACCTTACGACCGGTACGACAAGTGTCTCTGAAGGCGAGATGGTAGAGGCTCGCGGTGTTTCCGATGACGGCGTGGCTGTAGGCTATAATCCAAATGCAGTGACACTGAATATCGACGGCACGCTGACCGAGCTTGAACCCGGAGCCGAATTGGGCAGCCTGGCCGAGGACATTACACCTGACGGTTCGCTGATTGTGGGTTACTCGGACTTTGCCAGCTCTTTTCCCCATGCCTGCGTCTATAAGGACGGCGTGAAGACAATGTTGCCTGAGCCTACAGACAAGTGGCTCGGCTTTACAGACAACGGAACGCAGGCCAAGTATGTCAGCGACGACGGCAGCGTGATAGTAGGATGGCTGTATGACGACATGGCTACGCTTCCGGCCATTGCATGGCGCGAGAACAAGGACGGTTCTTATTCTGCCGACCCCATCATGCGCGGCCTGTTCGAGCCTGCTTATGGCGACAACCCTTATTGGGCTTTCCAGCCTACCGGCCTTAGCGGCAACGGCCGTTATGTGGCACTGATATTGATGGAGTCTGACAGCTGGGAGTACACCGTAGGCCGTTACGACCTTGAGAACAATACTCTTGAGGTGTGTGAAAAGAGCGGCGAAGTGACGGGTGACCTGTCTTCAACCGGCATTGCTGATGACGGCACAATGATAGGATATATCAACAGCAGCACCGGTGGCATGTACGGACGTGTGGGATGGATATGGAAGGCCGGCGAGACTGCGCCGCAGTACATTTCTACGGTTTACTCTAAGGCTGGCTTCGCAGATTTCGAAGGTGGCGACGCCACTGCCAACTCGCCCATAAAGATTTCCGCCGACGGGCGTTATATTGTCGGTTTCGGTGTTTCAGCCACAGGCATACAGACTTATGTGCTTGACACGGAGAGCTATTCAGACGACTATGAGCCTTCAAGCATCAGCAATACTGTTGCAGGCAACGAGGGCGGCAATGAAATCAAGGACGTTTATTCAATCAACGGTGTCAAGCTGCACACTCCGAAGACGGGTGTCAACATCGTAAGGAGGGGTAACGGCACAACGCAGAAGGTTATCATGAAGTAATGTGCTGAAAGCACTGATATTATAAGATTTTGCCGGACATTTTGTAATGCCCGGCAAATTTCCGTTAAATCAAAAGGCGAAGGTTGCATGGCCGGCTGCCGCAATAGCTGCGGCGGCCGGAGTGCGGCTTGCGCTTTTTAGGCTGAATAACAGTTACACTTTAATTAATATTTAAAACCTATGGTGAATTTTACAAGTAAAGGCCGCCTTATGGGCAGCCTGTTTGCTGCCGCCTTGCTGGCAGGCGGTGTGAATTGCGCGAGCGCGCAAAGTATCAACGTTCTTGAGAACATGACCGGCGGGGACGGCGTGGAATACCAGCCGGTTGTCCAGGCCATTTCTCCCAATCACAGGTATGTGGCCGGCCCGGCGTTCTCGATGGCCAGTGGCTCGATGGGCATGTTCGTATATGACACTGAGACGGGCGAGTATGCGGTGGCTCCTGCCAACGACGAGATGTACGGTGCAGACATACGTGCCGTGAACGACGAGGGCACATGCGTGGGCTACAACGGCAACGCCGTACTGTACAGCATAAACGGCGAGGCTACATATTACGAGCCTGAAGCAGAGGGCGAGGCCACCCAGGCGCGTGACGCGAGCGACGACTTGAGCGTTGTTGTAGGCTGCCATTATTCAGAGGCTACATACGTTACTACGGCCTGCGTATGGGTAAACGGCGAGAGGAAGGATTTGCCCGTGCCCTCTGACGACGTGTTCGGCTTCGAGACAAACGGCTCTGTGGCTTACTATACCAACTCTGACGGTTCGGTGATTGTGGGCTATGTGGTTGACAATTACAGTTCAAACCCTCTTGTTGTATGGCGCCTGCAGGAGAACGGAGAATATGAGTGCGACCCTGTGTGCGTTGATTATTTCTCTTTAATGGGTGATGTCGAGGGCCATCCTTACGTGGTATTCTCGCCGCAGGGCTTCAGCCGTAACGGCCGTTATGTGTCACTTAACCTAATGAAAGGCGGCGACACCTTCACCGAGCAGTATATGGGAAGGTATGACTTGGAGACAGGCGAGCTTGAGGAATACCGCGCCGACGGCAACAGCGACATTCAGGAAGGTGCTGAGATGGCGGCTACGGGCGTGGCTGACGACGGTACAATCCTGGGCTATGCGCTCGCAGGCTCATGGGCTATGCAGCAGCGCAGCGCCGTAATCTGGAGCAAGGGCGAGGATGCGAAGGTTCTTGCCAACGTTTATCCCGGAATTACCGAAATAGCAGAGTATGACATGCTGGGCTTCAACACGGCCATAGACTTCACTCCGGACGGACGCTACATCGCAGGCTTCGCCAACGATGCGATGTACAATTACATCGGTTATGTCATCGACCGCGGCACTTCTGCCGGCATCGACAACGTTACTACCGGAAGCGAAGAGGCCGTAGAGGTAGCCCGTTACGCCCTCGACGGCACGCTGCTGTCAGCTCCTGCAAAGGGTGTGAACATCGTAAAGATGTCTGACGGCACAACGAAGAAGGTTGTGGTAAAGTAAGAACTGACGGCGCACCGCCGCCTGAATGTTATGTGACAGGGATGCCCGCAGGCCGGGCATCCCTGTTTTTGTTTGTGCGGATAACGGCGATTCCTATGATTTGTGGATATATATTTAACGTGAGTTCGGTATAAGCATACACTTTTTGTAGGGGCATAATTAGCTTTCGCTGACCTTTGGTTCATTATGTCCGCACGCCGCGAAGAGGCGTATAAAGTAAGCGTAGTCAAGTAAAAACGTTTTTTCAAAACGTTCGGACATAATAAATTATGTCCCTACAAAG
>ULJB01015963.1_pt1 | contig 17980 bp, 14 predicted proteins | sample 1950771 | NCBI WGS metagenome assembly ULJB01 (sample SAMEA4835461, study PRJEB28245) | human gut metagenome | biome: gut microbiome; material: fecal sample | place: Denmark | collected 2008
TTCCGGCATAAACAATCTTTTCATATTTCTATATTCCTCTTTATTTTAATCTTACAATATTAATTGTATCAAATTTTATAACTTTTTTCAAGATTTTTCCCCTTAATTAAGGATTGAGAAAATACAGATAAAAATATTAATACCATACCAGTATAAAATGAGAGCGTAAAATCACTAGCTTCGCCGAGAAAAATTATTGCCAGCAATATGCCGTAAACAGGCTCTAAATTACCGGCTAGACTTACAGTAAAAGCAGATAGAGACTTTAATACCGATATATGAATCAAATACATTAAAACTGTACAGAAAAACGCAAGCACAAAAAGCCATAACCAGTCATACCCTATAGGAATTATATGCTGAAGATGCGTTCCATGCATATAAAAAGGAACAAAAACTGTCATAAATAATGCTCCGCCCAAAAGTTCATAAAACAGCATACTTCTTGAAGATTTGTCTTTTTGTACGACTTTATTCAACAGAGTATACAGGGCAAACAAAAATGCCGATATAACACCTAAAATTATACCGAATCTGTACCCTGTATCAAAGTTAAATATCAGCCAAATACCCAGTACAGCAATTAAGCTGTAAAAAAGTTCAAGAAATGAAAATTTAACTTTTAATATCAAAGGCTCAAAAAGAACCGTAAAAAATCCAACAAGAGAATAGCAGACAACTCCGATTGAAAGAGTTGCATATTTTATACTGCCGAAAAAGAATATCAAATGTATTGTCAGTAATGCGCCTAAACCTGTTATTTTCAACGCGTCTCTAAAATTTTCAACAGGCTTTTTTTGCATAATAAAAAGCATAAAACAAAATATTAAAAATGCAAAAATCATTCTATACCATACAGTCATAACTTCGTTTAACGATATAAGCTTTGCAAGCAGTCCTGTAAATCCTGCCAGTAAAACCGAAACATGAAGTTTTAAATATTCAAAACTTTTCTTTTGCATACTTCTATTTTGTTTTATCTTTTTATATAAGTCAAATTAATTCTTTATACAAATTCAAATATACCTGCGAACTTCTACCCCATGAAAAATCAGCTTCCATTGCGGATTTCCGCATAGCATTAAATGTGTATTTATCACGGTAAACACCTAACGAACAATAAATTGCCTGCATCATATCCCGGCCTGAATATCCCCAGAATTTAAAACCTGTAGAATCATTAAGAGGATAACCGTTTACGGTATCTTCAAGACCGCCGGTTGCTCTGACGACAGGCAGAGAGCCGTAACGCATTGCAATAAGCTGGCTCAAGCCACAGGGCTCAAATTTAGAAGGCATTAAATAAAAATCGCTCCCGGCATAAATTTGATTTGCAAGATCTCCGCGGTAACCTATGTAAGCTCTTATATTTGATGAATTATTTGAAAGCCATATTAAAAGATTTTCATAATCTTTTTCTCCGTTTCCTAAAAATACAAAATCAGCATTTAATCCCCTTAATTCATTTTCACACTGTCTTATTAAATCAATGCCTTTCTGCCCGACGAGACGAGAAACCATTGCGTACATCGGTCTTTCAGAATTATATTTCAAACCAAATTCTTCACAAACCTTTTTCTTATTTTCTTCTTTATATTTAAAAGATTTAACATCATAATTTTTTACAATAGATTTATCAGTTTTGGGATTAAACACATCGTAATCAATGCCGTTTAAAATTCCTGCAAGTTTTCGCTGGTTCATACGGAGAGTATAATCCATGCCCTCACCATATTCTCCTGTTAAAATTTCTTTTGCATAAGTAGGGGAAACCGCAACAACCTTATCGGAATAATTTATAGCCCCTTTCATCCAGTTGACTTTGCCGTAATGTTCTACCCCCCATTCATTATAGACAATATCTTTACGCATATTTGCGAAATCCAGAACATCCTCAAACCAGACTCCCTGATATGCAAGATTGTGAATTTCAAACACACATTTTGTATTTTTCCAGTAATCATCAAACCTGTAATTGCTGTGCAGATAAACAGGTATCATAGCGGTATGCCAGTCATTTGCATGAATAATATCAGCTTTAAAATTCAAAAGTTTTGCATACTCCAAAACAGCAAGAGAAAATGCAATATACCTCTCATGTTCATATTTCGGGTCAAGCCACTTGGGGTAAACTTCTTTAAAACATGTAAAATACCAGTCATTATGGACAAAAAATACATTAATATCAGTACCGGGAAGCTTGCACATAAAAAGCCGGAATTTGTGTCCCATACCATTAAATGTAAGCCACAATGAAGAATTTTCAAGTTCTTTTATACCCCATTTATTTACGTCAATACATCCGTGCAGAGGCGTAAATATCGCAATCTGTGCATCCTTTTCCAGATATTTTGGCAGGCTTCCGACAACATCAGCCAAACCGCCTGCTTTAGAGAAAGGTGCAACTTCTGCTGAAGCAAATAATATTTTCATACTTCCCCGCTTTCTGAATTTTGCTCATTTACAGGTGCCGAAACACCTAGTATACTTTCAGCATCTTCCAAAGACACCTCATCATCTTCTATTGCAATATAATGATTTTTATCCGTATCAAACTTAAAATTAATATTATACTTCTGAGCTATGTATTTTGCATGCGCAATACAAATATCAGCTTTTTCATACTGTTGCTTAAACATCATAATTTTGTACATATTGTATTTAAAAAGCATCAGAAGATATTCGCTTGTTGTATTATTTTTCTCGAGCTGAATAAGTGAATTATTAACAATTCCAAAAGCTACCTCATATTTATTTTGTCTAAGATGAAGCTCACTCATAACATACCATGCAACATATAAAAGTGTTGTCATACCATTAGAGTTTGTTGTTTTAATAATTTGATATATAATTGAATCTGCTTTTTTATATGAACCAAGCTCCATATAAGAATAGCCGATCATTAAATCCGCAAACAACTCCAGCTGATGCAATTTATAAGTTTTTGCACAAAGTTTTGCTTTGTAAATATTTTCGGCAAATATCTTATAATCGCCTGAAAAATTAACAAATGCATTGATTATATTTAAAATCACCGCCCCGAATCTGTCATTTTCTGAGATTTCACACGCAAAATCTTTTACCTTGTTTCCATGAAGCAAATTCTGAAGTGTTATAAAAAGATCATAAGATTTTGGAACAAAACTGATTTCTCCGCGCAGAATTTTTAAAAACTCATCAACATTTCCGCAAAGGAGTAAAACATTTGCAAGAGCAACAAAACCTGCAGAATCAATAATTAAAGCTTGGAAATCTTCTTGAGCCATATAATCAGGTTTTAAAATCTCTACAGTTTCATTATTTATTATATTAAGAACTTTATAACCAATATCAAGACAGTCGCCCAATGCACCTATATTGAATAAAATTTGAATATGAATAACAGACATTAAAAAGAAATAACTGTTAAAATTCGGATCTGACGGATTTAGAGAAGAAGGAGGCAATAGCGAAAGAATCTTATGCGTCAATTCGAGTGCATGGTTATAATTACCGGCAATTAATGAACCATTAATCATTTTATTGCACAGCATTATAATACGATCATTATCCTTTGCCTTCTCTAGATTTTTTAAAGTAATTCCAGCTATTTCAGATGTCTTTTCCGGAACATAATCATACAAATTATTTGAGATATCTTCATAAAGATGTTGTTTATAAGCTTGTAAACTCTCAGCCTGCTCCGGATCAATATTTTTGTCAAGCAGTTCTAAAACTTTATTTGTACAGTTTAAATAAGCACTGAAATCTCCTAGAGAAAGAGCTATTTCAGCAAGCATTTCCCACTGAGTACGTTCATGCTCTGTATCATCCAATAATGCAAATAAATAGGCCTTAACAGGACTTGGCATATCATCATTAAATACCTTATTAAATAAATCTTCTGCAACTTCCTTTAAATAAATTTTACTTATTGTCTCAAGAAGATTTTTTCTCAATAAATTGTAATTAGGAAAATAAATACAGTTATTATACTGGTACATAAATCCCATATTTGAAAGTTTTTCTATAATTTCGTCCTTGTGCTCATAACCAAGACTGTCGATCGTGCCTGAATCTATACGGGTACCTAGCAGAATAACAGAAGTTAAAAATTTCATAGCATCAGCATCATCCTGCAATAGATTTAATCTTCGTGCGACAAGCTTATCCAGACTAGACGGGATAATTAAAGTTTTTGGATTTACCATTTCAATACTGTCATCATCAGCAGCAAAAACACCTGATTCAATCAAATACTGCATTGCAATATCTATAAACAAACTGCTGCCGCATGCGTATTTGGCAACCCTTTGGAAATAAAAATTATTCAAAATATTACGATAATAAATTTTATTTTCCTCTATCAATTTTTCAAAAGATGTAGGCTTTAAAGTAATTTCGGTGTAATAAGGCTTAGCAAGAAGAAAATGACAGTCCCTGTGCAGAGAAAAATCCTTGTCATAAGATATTAAAAAGCTGATATCAAGCTGTTCAAATGCCGCAAACAAAAACTTCAAAACATCATAAGAGCTTGAATCAATTTTTTCAAAATCTTCAACAAATATTAAAGTTTTAGGAATAATTTGAAGCAGTGTTAAAAATATCTCAAAATAAATATGACGTGTATCTTCTTCACTGTCAGTTTCTCTTTTTTGCAGAGTAATTAAGTCTTTTATCAATCCGTCCGGATCTACTGAAGAAAACATTGAAAAATCATTCTGAAAAAACAATTTTTGAGAAACCGTATATTCAAAAATTGCTGAAACAAGATCTCTAAAAAATGAATATGGAGTATATTTCATCTCATCATAGCAGGTCAAAGATATAATATTACTAAACTGGCCAGTATCAGCAGCGGCATTCATAACCTTCAAAGTATAAGGCTTATACATTTCTGCAGTTTTGATAGCCACAATACCCTTTGGAACATTCTGAAATTTATTCAGAATATGAAATAAAACATCAACATTTTCTGTTCTGATAAAATCACAGTTTATTTCATCAAAATTAATTGTTTCAATATCGTAAATAGAATCGGGATCACCTTTAGGATCAAGGTTATTTAAGGCATTCCCATCAATTTTGTCCTGTTCAATCAGCATATTTTGGACAAAATTCGGAATTTCAATTTCCCGTTCATCCTCCTCTTCCTCAGGGTATTCGACTTTTACAAACTCTCTTAAATCAACCTCATAAAACATAACCATATCATCGCCGACCATAACAGAATTTAACGGAGAAACTTTATATTCTCCGCTGATAGCGTCAGTAACATTATCATCAGTCAAAACCTGAAAAGTATTTAAAATCTTATCGTCTTTTCGTTTTTCTAACTGATTCAAAAGGCTGATATTATATCCGGAATCTAAATTATACGGATCATCATCAATGTTTCTTTTTAAAAGAAACATATTACAACGCACTGTAGCACTCTTTTTACGTGTCAGCTTACAGTTCATGGCTGTTATAAGGTTTAAAAGCTCTATAGCTGCTTTAACCGCAGTTGATGCAGAACTGCTGAATGTATAATCTTTATCGCATCTTATAACATAGGTTTTTCCGATAATTTGTCTGCGCAAACCAATAGATTTGGTATAATCCAAAATAATTTTATCCAGATTTATTTTAAATTTATTCAAAAGCTTTGCAGATCCTAATACATTTTTCATATCATTCAAATTAGGAAAATCAATTGTAAGCATAACAAAATCATCTGTATTAGACTCATTCATTATGACACTTTTTTCAGTATCAAAACCGCATTTTTTACACTTTTTACTGAATGTCTGATTAATTTTTCCACAGTTATGACACTTATTTATAATGACATACCCGCACTTTTTGCAAGTATTAGTTTCATTAATAGTTTTGCAAATAGGGCAGGCAAGTTTGAGCACCTTTTTACAATTAGGGCATACCATTGCTTTATCATCAATTTCATAACCGCATTTTGGACATTCCATAGTGAAATTATACCATGCAGACATCCTGTATACAAGAGAATTAACTCATCTGAAAAGAGTAATTAATTGTATCTTATCCCTGCTTCTTTCATTCTTCGCATGCATTCTTTTATTGTTTCAACGTCTTTTGTCAAAGCTACACGGAAATAACCTTCTCCGTATTTGCCATACCCATTTCCTGCCGGCACAACAACATGTGCTTTTTCAAGCATTAAAGTAACAAAATCTTCTGATGTCATACCTTTCGGAACAGGAAGCCACAGATAGAAGGTAGCTTTTGAAGGTTTTACATCCCAACCGAGTTCTCTAAAACCTTGTTCTGCAGCATCTCTGCGTTCCTGATACATTTTGTTTAAATCCTCAATATATTTAGAATCTACATTAAATGCGGCAGATGCAGCATCTTGAATAGCTTTAAATGTACCTGAGTCAATATTATTTTTAATTGTTCCCAGAGCCTTTACAGCGTCTGCATTACCGCATACAAAACCAACCCTCCAGCCTGTCATGTTATAAGATTTTGAATGAGAATAAAATTCAAGTGCAACATCTTTAGCCCCTTCGACCTGCAGAACAGAAGGCGCTTTGTAGCCGTCATAAGTCATTTCGGAATATGCCATATCAGAACAGAGCAAAATATCATATTTTTTACAAAAATCAACAGCTTTTTTAAAGAAATCTAAATCCGCAACCGCACCTGTAGGATTGTTCGGATAATTCAAAAACATAATTTTTGATTTTTTTGCAATATCTTCAGGAATTTTATCAAAATCGGGCAGATATCCGTTTTCTTCTAACAACGGCATAGAAAAAGGGGTTCCGCCGGCGAATATCGTTGCATTATGATAAACAGGATATCCTGGGTCAGGAACAAGCGTATAGTCGCCTTTATCAACATAAGCTAAAAATACGTGAGCAATTGCTTCTTTTGAGCCAATGTTTGCAAGCATTTCTTTATCCGGATCAAGTTCAACATCGAAACGTTTTTTCATCCAATCACATGCACTTTTTCTGAATTTTTCAGTGCCGTTATAAGGCGGATAATCATGATTTTTAGGATTATCAATAGCTCTGTGCATTTCTTCAACAATAGGCGGGAGTGTCGGAGTATCAGGATCACCTATTCCCAAACTTATTATATCAATACCTTTAGCTCTTGCTTCAGCTATTTTTCTGTCTATTTCCGCAAATAAATAAGGCGGGATTAATTCCAAACGTTCTGATACTTTCATAAAATCTCCTTCTTAATATATTTCCTAACCTTTAATTTTATGCTATCATAAATATAAAGGAAAAACAATGAGTATCATCGCAGACGACAATGACTTTAAGCATAAAACAATTACAGAAACGAAAAAACATTCAGTAATCAAATCAGAATGTTTTGAAAATGATAAAAAATTTGAAAACAGTATCCGGCCTAAAACATTTGACACATACATAGGCCAATCTGCCCTGAAAGAAACATTAAAAATTTCTATCGAAGCTGCCAAAAAACGGGGCGCTCCGCTTGACCATTTACTTTTTTACGGGCCTCCGGGACTCGGCAAAACAACTCTTGCCGGAGTAATTGCAGAACAGATGGGAGTTGAAATAAAAATAACATCAGCACCTGCATTAGAACGTCCGAGAGATATTATAGGAATTCTAATGTCGTTAAAAGGCGGTGAAATTCTTTTTATTGACGAAATACACAGGCTGAATAAAGTTGCTGAAGAAATTCTCTACCCTGCAATGGAAGATTTTTTCTTAGATATGACAACAGGGAAAAGCCAGACAGTTAAAACTCTCAGGATTCCGCTTCCAAAATTTACGCTAATCGGTGCAACCACAAAAGCCGGAGAACTTTCAGGTCCGCTGAGAGATCGTTTTGGCATTATTCACAGGCTTGAATTTTACACAGAAAATGAACTTGCGGAAGTTATAAAAAGAACTGCAGGAATTTTAAATATAGAAATAACAGAAGAAGGCGCACACGCAATTGCAAAACGTTCAAGAGGGACTCCGCGCATAGCAAACAGACTTGTCAAAAGAGTTGCGGACTACGCACTTGTAAAGCATGACGGCAAGATAACGGAAGATGTTGCAAATAAATCTCTTGATATCTTAAAAATTGATAACTTCGGACTTGATAACACAGACAGAAGCCTTTTAAAATTAATAATAGAAAAATATGACGGCGGTCCTGTAGGAATAGAAACAATTGCAGCTGCTATAGGTGAAGATGTCAGAACAATAGAAGATGTCTGCGAACCCTTTTTATTGCAGGCAGGATTTTTACAGCGCACCCCGCGCGGGCGAAAAGTATCACCCGCAACATACAGGCATCTGGGATACAAAAATTTAAACAATAATAAACAACAAAGTTTATTTTAACAGTTTAAGTTTAATATAATTAATATACAATCTGCACATAAACTGTTCTTGTTCTAGCTTTATTATCAAAATCAACCAGAACAATCTGCTGCCACTGACCTAATTGAAGTGCCCCGTCAATCAATGGAACCATTGTAGAATTACCGATAATCGAAGCCCTAACATGAGCATAGCCGTTACCATCATGCCAGGTTTCATCATGATGATAAACAGCCTCAACAGGCGCAAATTTTTCCAGCGCTTCCGGTAAATCAACAAGAAGCCCTGGTTCAAATTCAATATTTGTAACGGATACGGTGCTTCCTGCAACATATACATGAACGACTGCAGATTGAAGGGAATGACTGTATACAGCATGTTTTACCTTCTGAGTTATATCAATAATATCTGAAAATCCCTGAGTATTTACTGTAAATTTATCATTTATTACTGTCATATTGACTCCTTAACCATACATTTCATCTGCATAAAAAACAAATTCCAAATGCCCGATAATTATCGTATCGCCGTCTTTAATACCTTTTTGAGAAAGAGCGTCAAACACTCCCATACCTTTCATAATATTCTGGAAGCGAATTACCTGCTCAGAATTTCTTTCATCAGTAACACCCGCAATTCTTTCAATCTTTCCGCCTTCAATAATGAATGTGTCTTTTGCAACTTTGAATATTTCAAAAGAACTATCGTCATTATAATAAGCGCCTAAATCTTCCTCAACAGTAATTTCTGTTTCAGGTTTTGGAATTTCATCAACCTTCTGCCCCATAAAATCAAGAAGTCTGTCAACATTTTCCCCTGTAACAGCAGAAATTTCAAAAACATCCGAAGAAACTTCTTTAAACTGTTTGAGAAGTTCCACCTTCTTTTCATCAGAAATCGCATCAATTTTATTTAACGCAATAATTTGATAACGATTAGCAAGATTTTGCGAGTGCTTTTCAAGTTCAAGATTAATCTTCTTATAATTTTCAAACGGATTTTCTTCAGTTGAATCAATTAAATGAACAAGAAATCTGCATCTTTCAACATGACGTAAAAAATCAAACCCCAGCCCGACTCCTTCAGATGCACCTTCAATAAGTCCGGGTATATCAGCAACAACATAACCGTCTCCCGAATGCTTCCTTACAACACCGAGATTTGGGATTAATGTAGTAAAAGGATAATCGGCAATTTTAGGTTTAGCAGAACTTATACGGCTGATAAGAGTCGATTTCCCTGCATTCGGCATTCCAAGCAGCCCGACATCAGCAATAAGTTTCAATTCAAGCCATAGTTCTCTTTCAATTGAAGGCTCACCCGGTTCACAAAACTGGGGAGCTCTTTTCTGGGCAGTTGCGAAACGTGCATTTCCACGTCCTCCGCGGCCGCCTTTTGCGACAAGGACTTTTTGCTCATGATAAGTTAAATCTGCAATAACATTACCTGTTTTCATATCTTTTACGACAGTACCGACAGGAACTTTTATATATAAATCTTTTGCACAGGCTCCATGCATATTTTTAATTCCGCCGTTTTCGCCTGCTTCTGCCTTAAATACTGATTTGTGCTTAAAATCCATCAATGTAGACATATTTTCATCGGCAATTAAATATACATCACCGCCTCTGCCACCGTCTCCGCCGGCGGGGCCTCCTTTATCCACATATTTTTCTCTGCGCCAAGCAACCATTCCGTTACCGCCGCGTCCTGAAACTACACGTATTTTTGTTTTATCAATAAATTTCATCTTTATATGAATTTCTGTCATTCTGAACTTGTTTCAGAATCTCTTTGTACTATAATAATACTACTATGAAAAATATAAAAAATAAATTGTTCTCTAAAGAACCTGTAACAATCGGTCCCGAAAGCGGATACGATAATTACATAATGGCAATAGAATCAAGCTGTGATGAAACGGCCTGCGCAATAGTAAAAAACGGAAGAGAAGTCATTGCAAATGTTGTAGCATCACAGATTAAAACCCATGCACAATTCGGCGGAGTAATTCCCGAAATTGCAGCAAGGGAACATCTTGATTCAATTAATATTGTTATAGATGAAGCCTTTAAACAGGCAAAAGAAAATGCGAATCTCAATCCTGAAGATATAACTGCATTTGCCGGAACCGTAGGTCCTGGACTTGTCGGCTGCCTGCTTGTCGGACTTAATGCAGCAAAAACTCTTGCGCTTACCTATGACAAGCCGTTTATCGGTGTAAATCATTTGAACGCGCATCTTTGCGGCAACTACCTTGATACTGATTTAAAACCTCCATTTATGGCTCTTTTGGTCAGCGGAGGACACACACAGATAATTGATGTTAAATCGTATTCCGAACAGACAATTATAGGGGAAACAGTTGATGATGCTGTAGGCGAAGCTTATGACAAAGTTGCAAGGCTGATAGGTCTGCCATACCCCGGAGGGCCGAAGCTCGATAAACTCGCTCAGGAAGGCAATCCGCATGCATTCAAACTTCCTGAGGCGCGTGTTGACGGATATAACTTCAGCTTTAGCGGACTTAAAACTGCAGTACTCAGACTTGTAAAATCTTTTAAAGACAAAAGCCTCCCTTGTGAAAAGGATGTGGACAGCATTGCGGCGGAGGGATTTTTACCCGTTAAAGATATCTGCGCAAGCTTTCAGGAAACCGTTTCTTCCACACTGCTTCACAAACTCAAAAAAGCGCTTGAATCAAGCGGTTACAAACAGGTTGTAATAGCCGGCGGTGTTGCCGCGAATTCTGAAATTCGAAAAAAAATATTTAATCTTGAAAACGAAGGCTATAAAGTATTTGCCCCGCCGATGAAATACTGTACGGATAATGCTGCCATGGTAGCATCATGCGCTTACTTTAACACCAACACATTTGATGATGTTAACACCGAAGTTTTTTCAAGGGTTAAATAATCATTAAAAATTGTAAATTTTACACTATTAAATCAGCAAAAAATTTTTTGTATGGTATTTATACCCGATGAAACATCTTGGGAAAATAACTATACTATGAAACCTTTTTGCGGAACCTGACAGAATCAAGTTCCGCTTTATTATCTTATATAACACCCGCACAAATTCTTGAAAGCAGAAAATCATTAATTTTCTTCTCTAGATGACAGTTAAAATGTGAATTAATTTCTTTAATAAAGTAACACGGACTTGTTACATTTATTTCTATAATTTTTTCATCAATTACGTCAAGTCCGACAAGCGGCAAACCGAGTTTGTTCAATTCTTTTGCAACAGGAACAAACTTTTCTTTTTCGCTCACGGTTAATTCGGCCTTTACAATATTGCTGTCGCAGTGTTCGTTGAATTTGAAATCGTCATTAGAAGGGAGTTTCTGTATACAAACATCAAGAACTTCATCGCCGAGAAACATCACGCGCTTGTCGCCAAACCGCGCTTTTGGAATGTATTTTTGCACCATAATAAGCTGAGTTTGTTTTTTAGTCATTGTATTAATTATAACAGCAGTATTTTTATCACCTCTTTTGAGAGTCATAACTCCTGCCCCGAAACAGGCATTCAACGGCTTTAAAACAATTTCTTCATGTTTTTTCAAAAAATCCATTATATCAGCCTTTGATGAAGTTACAATATTTTCAGGCATTAAATCAAGAAATTTAACCGTATGCATTTTTTCGTTGAAATTTCTTATCGCACGCGGGTCATTTAGTATTAATGTTTTATCCCTGTCTACAAAATCAAAAATATAAGTTGCATTAATATAATCCAGATCAACCGGAGGATCCGGACGAAACATAACAAGAGAAAAATCATTTATCTTAAAAGTTTTTAATGCTTTATCATAAAAAATATTTCCGCCCTTTTCAAAAGCCTCATAGCAATGTGCATAGGGAATACCGCTATCAAGACTTAAATTATCTATTGTTGTAACAAAGACTTTTTTGTTTGAGAACAAAAATTCTCTTATCATCCAAAAGTTTGTAACAAGATTATTAAACTCAAAATATTTGAGTTCAATTCTGTCTATAACAAATAAGATATCCATAATTTATCTCCACATCAAAATATTTTAGCTGATTAACGCAATTTTCAATAGCAAATCAGGCTAATCAACTTTTTCAGGGTTCAAAATTACACAATTTGAATTATTAACCTGAATAAGTTTCATAAACTTTTCTAAATCAGCCTGAATTTCCGGGAAAGTATTGTAATGCATCGGAATTACCGTCTGCGCACCGATCCAGTCAGCAGCGACAGCCGCATGTTCAACATCCATAGTGTAATGTCCGCCGATAGGAAGCATTGCGATATTCGGTCTGTACAACTCTTTAATTGTTTTCATTTCTGTTGTCAAAGCCGTATCACCCGCATGGTAAATTCTGACTTTTTCTACATCGAAAACTATTCCTGCAGGTTCGCCTGCATAACGCCCATCAGGAAGCGTGCTGGTATGAAAAGCGGGAACAAATACAACTCTGCCCCAATCATAATTAATCCACCCGCCAAAATTTACAGCACGCACTTTACATCCCTGTTCTTTGCAGTATTGTGCCAGTTCAACAATAGCAGTAATCGTTGCATCTTTTTCTTTTGCAATTTCAATAGCCTGCCCGAGGTGATCGCCATGTGCATGAGTTAAAAATATGTCAGTGATATTAGATTTATGCCAGTCATATTTTGGATTAATACTGACATAAGGATCAACCATTATTGAATTATCTTTTAATTTAATTTCAAAAGCACTGTGTCCTATATATTTTAAATCCATAGCTTACTCCTTTTTTTCTCTGTCTTTTATACATATATTGCCTGAGACTTACAACACACTGAACTTGTTTCAGGGTCGTGTTTGTTTAAAAGATGCTGAACCAAATTCAGCATGACTGCTATATTCTTGTTTTTGTCATCCCGAACTTGTTTCGGGATCTTTTATACTAATATACCAGATTTTATAGTAAAATACAATTATGCAATATAACTTATTAATGAAAAAATGTATAGAACTTGCAAGGCAGGCCGAAGGGCTGACTTCTCCAAACCCGCTTGTAGGATGCGTAATACTTGATAAAGACGGGAACGAAATTTCAACAGGTTATCACCGCAAATACGGTGATAATCATGCGGAACGTGATGCTCTTTTAAAACTTCACAACGGAGAAGAAACGGGCGGAACGCTGATTGTTAACCTTGAGCCCTGTTCGCATTACGGAAAGACTCCGCCCTGCGCTGATTTAATTATTGAACGCGGAATAAAAAAAGTGGTTATAGGAATGCAGGATGTTAACCCTATTGTTGCAGGAAACGGCATCCGAAAATTAAAAAATGCAGGAATTGAAGTTATTGAAAATGTACTTGAAGATGAGTGCAAAATTTTAAATGAAGTATTCATAAAAAACATGACAAAAAATGAGGTGTTTGTTGCTCTAAAAACTGCAACAACACTTGACGGAAAAATTGCAGCACAAAACGGGTCTTCCAAATGGATAACATCAGATAAGGCGCGGGAAGAAGTCAAAACAATCAGAAACAGGTATGATGCAATTTTAACAACATCTTCAACTATTCTTGCAGATAACCCGACAATGGCTCATAGAAAAAAAATTATTCTCGACAGAGAACTCAAAACAAATCTTGAAGCACCGATATACAAAGATGGAGAAATATACCTGTTTAATTCGTCTCTTGATATGTTCGAAGGCGGAATAAATTTTATAAAAACACCTGTTATAAACGAAAAACTTGACCTTGAATTTATTTTAAAAAAAGCATTTGATTTAGGTATAAAAAGTATTCTGGTTGAAAGCGGAGGTCATTTGAACGGAGAAATTTTAAAATACTCTGATAAAATTTATCATTTCATTGCACCAAAAATCACAGGCGACAACTCTTCTTTATCCTGTTTTGATTTCAGGCATATCGAAAACATAAACGAAAGCTGCAATTTCAAAATTACGAATCAGGAAATGTTTGGTTCTGATATTTTATTAACTTACTATCCTATTTCAAAATAAGAAAAAAGTTGTATAATAAATTTTATGAAGAAAAAATCAACATCAGCAGGAACATTTTATCCGTCAGATAAAGAGGAACTTACAAATTTAATCGGGAGTTTTGAAATACAACCTCCTGTATACACTTCTCGTGCCGTAATTGTTCCTCATGCGGGGTATATTTATTCAGGAAAGCTCGCGGCAAAAGGTGTGCAGCATCTTAAAAGAGATGCAAAAAATGTATTTATATTTGCGCCTGCGCATTACGAAAGGATTTTCGGCTGCACGGTATGCGACTATGACGCGTTTGAAACTCCACTCGGAGATATTGAAATAAATAAAGAGCTTGTACAAAATGTTAAAGAATTATGCGATTGCTCAACAGTAAATTTTGCTTTTGAAAAGGAACATTCAATAGAGGTTCAGCTTCCTTTAATAAAATATTTTCTTCCATCTGCAAGAATTGTACCTGTTTTATACGGATGTGAAAATTTTAAAAATTTATGCGGAACTCTTGAACATTTTTGGGCAGATGAAGATAATGTATTTGTTATATCAAGTGATTTGAGCCATTTTTATCCTGAAAAAGAAGCTTTTAAAATTGACAGCTACACTGCAAGAATGATTGAAGAAAATAACTTTTCAAACTTTGAACAGGAGCAAGCCTGCGGTGCTGTCGGAATTTGCGGGCTTATTGAATTTGCAAAAAAGAAAAACTTTTCGCTTATAAGAACAGGGCTTACAAACTCTTCTGCAGCGACAGGAGATTCATCACGTGTTGTAGGTTACGGTAGCTGGTTTTTGTATGAAGGTCAAAAAAATAATTATATAAAAGAATATTACTCCGATTTTGTAAAAAAAATCTGCAAAGAGAGTATACTCTCAGGCTTACAGCTAGGTCAACCCCGAATCAGCAATTATGACTGCGTGTTTGAAGAATACGGCGCATCCTTTGTAACTCTCGAGCTTGATGGAATTTTACGCGGCTGCATCGGTTCAATTATTGCGCACAAACCTCTGATAAAAGATTTATTACATAATGCACACGCTGCAGCTTTTTCTGACCCGAGGTTTCCCGCACTGACACTAAATGAATACAACAGAATAACAATAGGAGTGTCGCTTCTTTCAAAACCTGAAAGAATTGAATTTGAAACGGAAGATGAGCTTCTTGAACAACTCACACCTGCCATTGACGGACTTATTATACGCGACGGGAATTTTCAATCAGTATTTTTACCTGATGTATGGGAACAGCTTCCAGATAAACATGAGTTTTTGGGACATCTAAAACTCAAAGCCGGCTTACCAAAAGATTATTTTTCTGAAAGTTTGGAAGCGTTTAAATTTAATACCGTAAAAATTGCTTAACCTACAACATTAAGTTTATTACGATTATACTGAAATTCTAAATTAGCCAGTGCATCTTTTGCAATATATTCACGCCCCGAACAATTTGTTGCAATAACATCAAAAGCATGTTTGTTAAAATCATGCATCTTTTTCTGATTTAAAGATAAAGTTTTTAAATCACTTTTCAACGCATTGTGTCTGTCATACTGACGGTCTGATAAACTTTTCAAAGAATCTTTCTGTTCGCAGAGCATATCATAAATAACGGTTAACTTATCAGACTGATTTAGAAAAATGAAATCCTCTTCGCCTGATTCAACTTTTCTGGTTACAGGATGTTTTCCGAAATTAACAGAATTAATATTTTGAATTTTCATAATTTACTCCTTTAATCTATAACTTTTCCTTCAAAAATTTCCATTACCATATTAACATTATCAGAATGCAAAGAATCAGCAATTTTTGAAGCACTTTCACTTTTCGCGGGTTTATGAATTTCTTCTTTCAATTTTTCAACTTCCTCAGGCTGAACCTCAGGCTCCATTTGAACAGGCTTCATGACCGGAGAAGGTTTAGGCTTTGGCTGTTCTTGATGAACTTCGGGAACAGAAGCAGGTTGAACCTGAACATCATCTGCATGCGGAAGCCTTATTATTACATTTGAATTTTCCTGCGCAAACAGGGCATTTACGGCATCGACAACTGCCTGTTTTTTAGAGCCTGACTGCACCTGATTTAAGAAAATTTCATTTTTCATTGTCAAAATTGTCTCATTAGGAGCGATTTTTACAGGATTAGCCCACTGTTTTAATAAAGCTCTGGTCGGAGCGCTGTGAACATTTTCCAGCAGTCTGCTCCACAGAACGGAAATATCAGCGCCATCCGAATGTTTTGATTTCGGCATCGGAGAAAAATCATTATCATTCGAAATATTTTCAACTTTTGCTTCAACAGGTACTTTTTCCTGAGGTTTCTTTTGAACCGGTATGCTTTCTTCATCTTTATGCAATACTATATCAGGTTTTGCATGTTCCGCTTTTTGCATTTCAGGCTTCATAACAGGAGCCGGCGCAGTTTTATAAGCCGAAACTTTAGCCGGCTGAACATTTCCGCCTTCCAATCTTGCGATTCTGTTTTGAAGTTCAACCAGAGATGTGTTTTCCGTCAAATTCGCAAGATCAATTATTGCGACTTCCAGCCACAAACGCGGATTGTTTGTAAGTTTCAATTCTTTTATATATTCCGAACACTTATCTATCAAGAAAACAATCTGATGAGTTTCGACATTTTGAGATTGAGAAGAAAGAGCTTTCACCTGAGCATCATTTGCCTGCGTTAATTCAAATGCAATTTCTTTTCTGCAATTTTTTACAATTAAAAGATTTTTTAAATAATCCATCAGGTTTGTCAGAATTTGAACAGGTTCATTACCGGAATTGTAAATATTTTCCAATTCTTCAATAGCTTCCTGCGGTTTTGAATTAACAATTTTATCCGCGAGAGAATTCAGCGTGTCAAATGAAAGACGTCCTAAAAGATTGTTTATATCATCTGTTGAAATAGCTTCCTCGCCGTCTAAAACACTTAACTGATCTAGAAGGGCAATGCTGTCGCGCATACCGCCCGCAGAATTTTTAGCGATAGTAAAAAGTGCATCATCAGTTATATTAATCTTCTCTTTATCAGAAATATAACGAAGATGTTTTACTATATCATCAGTTGTAATGCGCTTAAAATCAAATCTCTGGCAGCGGCTTTTGATTGTATCAAGAACTTTATGAACTTCAGTTGTAGCAAGAATAAAAATCACATTTTCGGGCGGTTCTTCAAGAGTTTTCAATAACGCATTAAAGGCCGTAGTAGACAGCATGTGAACTTCGTCAATAATATAAATTTTATACCTGCTGTTTACAGGCGCATACATAACCTTTTCAAGAATATTCTGCGCATCTTCAACTTTTCTGTTACTGGCAGCATCGATTTCTATAACATCCATCGGAGTTGAATTTGTTATATCGACACAGTTTTCGCAAACTCCGCAAGGGTTGATTGTCGGTCCTTCTTTACAGTTCAAAGATTTGGCAAAAATTCTTGCCGTAGAAGTTTTACCTGTTCCTCTCGGTCCCGTAAAAAGATACGCATGAGAAATTTTATTCAGCTCAATTGCATTTTTTAAAGCTTTTTTAATATGTTCCTGTCCTACAACTTCCTCTAACTTTTGCGGGCGGTATTTTCTGTATAAAGGTATGTATTTTTCATTCATAATTTGATTATAGCAAACTCAAACAAAAAATAAAAACAATAGTTAAATTAATATTGACAAAAATTAAAAAATCGTAAATAATAAAGAAAAAGTCAGGA
>ULJB01002977.1_pt1 | contig 17282 bp, 16 predicted proteins | sample 1950771 | NCBI WGS metagenome assembly ULJB01 (sample SAMEA4835461, study PRJEB28245) | human gut metagenome | biome: gut microbiome; material: fecal sample | place: Denmark | collected 2008
GCTGAAAGGATAACTAAACTCCATCATTTCCCTAATATTACAAAATCAATTATGCTGGACACCTTGTATAAAAACTTTCTGGAGAACCTTCAAGACAAAAAATTATCTTTACAAATAAAAAAACAGATTAAAAATCTGCCCCTTATGGAAAGAAATGGAAATGAGATTATAGTATCAATGTTTGGAAAATCTGATAGAGATATTTTAAAATCAATTTTAGACAATATTTTATCAAGTTATGAACATATTGTACCGGCATCAAATAAAGGTAAAAAATCGATCTCGAACGGGATTTATATGTGTCAAAATTGTAATCGGGAAAGAGCAAGCATTCCTTACCCGATTTTAATGGAATATTTTCCTAATTTTATAGATAATATACAAAAACAACTGGATCAAATTATTAAACTGATAAAAAAAGGATGTTTACCAAAGCTATATAATAGATACCCCCAAAAATTAAAAAAGACCTTGAAAAAAACTACAAAAAATAAAATAAATGTTGACATAAGCAAATATATAAAATATCTGAGATCAAAAATAAATAATACCAGAACTAAAATAAAAACAACAAAAATTTTGATTGATAACAAAAAAGAAGAAGCGAAGATAATAGATTCTAAACTTGTTCAAAATAATTTAGAAATAAAACAAGTAAAAACAAGTTTAAAACAATTGCGAAAAGAAAAAAAAGATTCCGAAATAAAAGAATTACAATTAAAATTAGAAAAACTAAAACAAAAGGGGAAAAATTTAGAGAAAAAACTCTGTAATAAACGTTGTGATATCAAAAACACTAAACGCCACTTAAAAAATTTATATATACTTTATAAAGATATATGGCTGAATATCACATATTACAATTAAAATAAAAAAAATATCAACACTCTTATCTTTAAATAATTATTTATTTTATTTAAAACTGTTTAGGCAATAAATCAAATGTTTCATATTCTTTCCGCGGACATTTTTGACAAAGTCGCCTGTTACAACAGCCCCGCATTTTTCGGCAACTTTTCGGGAGGAATGATTTTCAGGACGGATTTCAAAAATTACACTTTTTAATTTTAAATTATTAAATGCATAATTTATCATTACATTTGCACCTTCAAAAGCATAACCTCTATGCCAAAATCTTTCTTTTAAAATATAACCTATTTCATAACATTCAATACCGTGAACTATATCTGGCATCAAAGCAATCTGTCCGACTACCTGTGATATTTGTTTATCAATTGCAAGAAAATAGCCGAGTCCGTATTTTTTATAATATTCTCGATTTTTTTTAATCCATTTCAGAACATCAATATCATCAAAAACATACTCCCAGGCATACATAACATTAGGATTTTTAAGCATTTCCGCAATATCAGAAAAATCTTTTTCAGACATCTGCCTTAATATTAATCTTTCCGTTTCCGCAAAAGTATTATCCATTAAATTATTATATATAAATTTACTATTTTCTAAAAATTTGTAAAAGTTTTTTAAAGAGATTTGCGAATTTTTTACTTATCGAATCAGAAACAAGATGATTTTCGACCGTATCTTCCATAACTTTAAGTTGCGCAAGTTTTCCGTAAAGTTTTCCTACTGATTTTTCCGCAGATTGAAATAAACTTTTAGAAAGTTTATCCTGAGGTATATCTTTCTCAATAATCAAGCAATCAGTTGCATAATAATTCAAGTTTGCAACTTTTTTTGACGAAACAGTAAAATACACATCATGTCCAGGTAAATATTTATTATCTTTGCATTTAGTTGTGCGAATATCAAATTTGGTCTCTTCTGAAAGAGCAGTTAATTCTTTTTCATTATTTAATAACTTGCCTTTTAAAAGGTCATTAGTTTCCCAGCCCCTGAATGCCGTCTGCCTGTTTAATATTTTATGTGATACTTTCATTGTATACATTTTCAAAAACAGAGGGGATGGGATTCGAACCCACGGTGGAATTGCTCCCACACAACCTTTCCAAGATTGCACCTTAAACCGCTCGGACACCCCTCTTTGGTTTAAATATTATATGCTCAAATTGTGTTCAATTGAGTAATTTTATATTAGCACAAACATTTATTTCATGCTAAAATTATTTTATGCAAAAAATTGTACATAAAATAACTAACGGTTTAAAAGGCTCAGTTACGATCCCCGCTGATAAATCAATTTCACACAGAGCAGTTATGTTTGCATCTCTTGCTAATGGTAAATCTGTTATTAAAAATTTTTCAAAAGGGCAGGATCCCTTATCTTCGCTGAATGTATGCATAGCGCTCGGAATTGATGCTGAATTTAAAAACGATTTGTTAATTATCAATTCAAACGGTAAATTATCTGCCCCCTCATCATCGCTTGACTGCGGGAATTCAGGAACAACAATGCGGTTAATATCAGGAATTCTTGCCGGACAAAATTTTAATACAACTTTAATAGGGGATAAAAGCCTTTCTAAACGACCTATGAGACGGGTTATTGAGCCGTTATCGCTGATGGGAGCAGAGATTAAATCAAATGATTTTAAAGCCCCGTTGAATATTTACGGAAAAAATTTACACGCAATAGATTATGTGTCAAAACTTGCCTCCGCTCAGGTTAAATCGTGCGTTCTGCTTGCAGGTTTAAATGCAGACGGGAAAACCAGCTTTATGGAACCCTATATTTCACGCAATCATACAGAAATTATGCTCAAATATATGGGGGCGAATATAAACATTGATAAAAATACTGTAACAATTGAAAAATCAGTGCTTGAACCGCGCATAATAGAAGTTTGCGGAGACGTATCTTCTGCCGCCTATTTTATTGCTGCAGGATTAATTGTACCAAATTCAAAAATTATATTAAAAAATGTCGGATTAAACCCTACAAGAACAGGTATACTTGAAGTTGCCGAAAAAATGGGCGGAAACATTGAAATTCTTGATAAAAAAACTGTTTCCGGCGAAATTACAGGAGATATTCAAATCTCCTATTCCGATTTAAAGGCCTGCACCATAGAAGGAGAAATAATTCCGCGTCTTATAGATGAATTGCCGGTAATAGCAGTTCTGGCAACACAGGCAGAAGGCACCACAATAATTAAAGACGCTCAAGATTTACGCAACAAAGAATCAGATAGAATTAAAGCAGTAGTTACTGAATTGAAAAAAATCGGCGCAGATATTGAAGAAACTTCTGACGGATTTATAATTAACGGTAAAAAATCCTTAAAAGGCGGGGTTGAAATCGAAACTTACCATGATCACAGGCTTGCAATGAGTTTGTATGCCGCAGGATTGATTTGCGATAAACCAATCTCAATTAATGGTTTTGAATGGGTAGACATATCTTTCCCCGAATTTGATAAATTATTTAACTCTATAACTTTGTAACAAATTCTTAATAAATATTTATGATAAAAAGCAATTTTCCCTGACATAAATTTTTTATATATACAAGGTTAGGTTACTTTAATTTTGAAAGGTTAGGTTATGGCAGGAGAAATTTCAAATTTATACGGAAACAATTTGTATAATTTTAATCCGTATTCAGTGAACAATGATGATTTTTTGGCACAGCAGTATTTTGCACAAAATCAGTATAATGCAGCTCCTATGTTTACAGGAGCCTACCAACAGCCTCAGACAGATACATTTCAGAAAAGCGGGAATTCAGGATTCGGAACAGGGCTGACTCTAGGTTCCGTTGCAGGTCTTGGCACAGGCGCAGGAATGTATTTCCTGGGGACAAATCCCATAAAAGACGGAAAAGTTACTGATGATTTAATAAAGGCTGTTAATAAAATAAATACCGAAAATACGGCAATTAACAACTTCAGCAAACTATATGCTGCAAAAGCACAGCCGACATTAGATATAATCGGGATTAAAGATTTAAAACAATACAATGCAGTACAAAAACTGGCAAAAGCAGGGAAATTAGAGGATTTATCCGATGAAATCAAGAAATTACTCCCTGATAATATTAAAACACCGGAAGATGCAAGAGCAGCAGTAGATTTAGCATCACCTGAACTTAAAAAGATAGATAATGAAAGGTTAATGAGACAAGCTGCAAATCAGGCAAAAAACAATGTCTCTTTAGAATATAACAATGCCAAATTGGAAAGATTAAAAAATATCGAAGCTAAAATAAAAACTCTCAAAAAAGATGCAACTAAAGCTGATTTAGAAAAATTCTTTGTCGACAACGCGGAAACTTTCAAACTGAAAGGAACAAATGCGGAAATTGCAGAAAAAGCCAAAAAACTGGCTGATAAAATCGGAACTCAAGAACAATTACAAAAAATATATGAAGGTCATATTACAAGAAGAACTTCAAATATAGAAAAAATAAAATCATTATCAGCGGAAAGTTTTAAGAACAACTATGATGAAACCGCAAAAGCATTGAAAAAAGATGCCCCTGAAGAATTAAAACAGGCCTTCAAAAACTTTAAATGGAAAAAAGCAGGCAAATGGGGAGCAATCGCTGCAGGTGCAGGACTTGTTCTCGGATGGATGTTCGGCGGCTCTCCAAGCAAAGCTTAAATAATACTCAACCCCATATATAACGGCCGAAAAAATATTTCGGCCGTTATATATTTATTATCAATTTGAATATGTATTGACAAAATCAAATTAACATTTTATAATTAAATTATGAATAACAGCATTAACGAAAATGCATGCTCCAAAAACAGATGGGGCGGGAAAAGAATTAATGCGGGGCGTAAACGCACATGCCTGCTGAAAGTCCCGTATAATAGAAGAATTAATGCAAATATCTTAGAAATTTTAAAAAATTACGCAAATAAACATGGAATAACAGAAACAGAGGCTCTTGAAAGTGCAATTCTGCTTCAAACAAATATTGACAAATTAAAAGGAGGTCAAATTATGAAAATTGCAATACCAACGGCTGAGGGAAAATTATGCTCACATTTCGGACACTGTGAATCTTTTACGTTTGTAGACGTAAACCCTGATACAAAAGAAATTTTAAATATTGAAAACAAAATACCTGAAGAAGGTATAAGCTGTCAGAGTGCAAGCTGGATATCAGAGCAGGGGGCGAACATTGTATTAGCTGGCGGAATGGGTGCAAGGCCGATTGCAATATTTAATCAAAACGGTGTAAAAGTTGTAGCAGGATGTCCTGAACTTGAAATTAAAGATGTTGTAAATTCATTCTTAAATTCAACACTTGTAACAGGCGAAAATTCCTGCGGAGGAGAACACAGCCACTGCCACGGACATCACCACTGTCATAACCATGGTGAATAAATTTGGACAATTTAAAAATGTCCGTAATGACTATATTATCATTACGGGCATTTATTTTTACTTTTTTTTAAAGAAGACAAAACATAGCTTTTGTCAATTAATTCCATTATTTCTACATCAGAAATAGTTTCATCAAGCCTTATTGTAATCCAGCTTTTTTTATTCATATGATACGCAGGATAGAACCCTTCTGCTTTTTGTAATTCTGTAACTTCATTGTTCAAAAGTTTGATATTTAAAATTTCAATCAGACCTTTTCTTTTTTTATCAAGTTTGGAATAATCAATCTGAGATATTAATCCGTACCATTTGCCACTTTGAGAGTTTCTAAACACTCCGAACCCGGGGAATTTTTCCCATAAAAATTCCGGCGTATTATTATATTTTTTTCTTATAATATCAGCAAGCCTGTTTGCCTGCTCTGATATAAAATAAGTATTGTTACAGCATTTGTCAGCTATCAAATTTAAAACATTTTCATACTCCCCGCGCACAGAGCCGATAAAAGTTCCTTCCGCTTCATCTACTAGATGAAGTGTATACAACTCCTTTGTGGAAGAATCTATAAGCAGTGTTTCAATATCTTTTGCACCAATTACCTTTACAATTAAAATAAACTGTCCATCTATAATTTCAGTTTCATAAATAAATTTATCGCCTTTACATTTAAACCCGAACTTAAGCAATTTATTTTTTATAAAAACTTTATTTTTAAATATTCTGTTTGTAAAAATATCCATAAAAAACTTCTGTATAAACTTATTTAAACACAATATCATTAAATAATAAACTGATAAATTTATTTGTATCTATCCCTCAATTCTATGATTTTTATTAAAAATATTTGAAATTTTGAATAAAAAGTAGTATGATTATCCGGTAACGATATTGAAAGAGGTTTTATATGAAATTACACATGCAGATACTTATTGCATTAGGTCTTGGTATAAAAAGAAACTGGCATATATTTTTCGGAATTATTTTAGGTATTCTGGTCGGAATATTTTTACACGGTCATGAATATCCGCTTGTATCCACTGTTTTAACTTTTATCGGACAGGTATTTATAAGATTAATCCAGATGGTTGTAATTCCGCTTGTTGTGTCTGCAATAGTAATCGGTATTACAAGCATCGGCGACAATAAACAATTAGGCAAATTCGGTACAAAAATGATTGTATATTACGGAATAATCACAACCGTTGCTGTAATAATAGGCGCCGCACTGGCACTTATTATGAAACCGGGAATCGGTGCAGCACATTATATTGCTGAAAATACCGCAAGTGAAGTTCAGGCTTCGGTCGCAACCGCTATGGCACAGCAGCAGGGCAATATATTAAATATATTTTTAGGCTTTATTCCGAATAATCCTATGCATTCATTTGCAGCAGGCGATATGGTGCCTATTATTGTATTTGTAGTAATTTTTGCCGTTGCACTCGCTAAAGTCGGCGATGTCAACAGACCTATCGTATCGTTTTTTGAATCGGTTTTTGCAGCAACAATGAAAATAACAGATTGGATTATGTACGTTGCAGCCCCCGGTGTATTTGCACTGACAGCAAGTGCTGTATCAAGCTTCGGCATAGATATTTTCACAAGCATTTCCAAATATCTGCTTGTACTTTTTATCGGTTTTATGTTACAGCTTTGCGTTGTGTATCCGCTGTTCTTAAAATTCTTCTCAAAAGTCAATATTGGAATATTATATTCTGCGGTTGCAGAAGCTATGATGGTAGCTTTCGGTACTGCAAGTTCATCGGCAACACTGCCTCTAACAATTGCATGCTGTGAAAAACGCGGAATTTCCCATAAAATAGCAAGTTTTGTACTTCCTTTAGGTGCAACGCTTAATATGGACGGAACCGCATTATTACAGACAGTTGCCGTTATATTTTTAGCACAGGCATACGGAGTTGCACTTACTCCTTTCTTAATCATTGAAATCTGCCTGCTTGCAATTATCGCATCATCAACCTGTGCAGGAATCCCTGGAGCTGGCTTAATTACAATAGCTCTAATACTTAACGGAATGGGATTAAGTCCCGAACAGCTCGTTGCAGGTTTTGCGTTCCTGTTCACTATTGAAAGAGTAACGGATATGATGAGAACTTTAGTCAATGTAACATCAGACGCTGTTGTTGTTGCAGCTATCGCCGATAACGAAAACGAAATCAATTACGACCTGTTTAATAACCCTGCGGCTTACGAAGATATCGCTTAGGAGCGTAGCCGCTCCACCCGCCACCTGAGCTTGTATGAATTTAGCCAGTCTAAACTAAAGAAGGAGCGTAGCCGCTCCACCCGATACCCCGAGTTTGTATAAACTTAGCCAATCTAAACTAAAGAAGAAGCATAACCGCTCCATACACAATTCAAGGGTTAAACATATTTCATAAGGCATAACAAAATTCCTCTTATTTCAATAAGGGGAATTTTTTAATACAAACTTTTTGCAAAATCATATTTTTTCTGCTAGTTTTTAGTTATGAACAAAACTGATGAGCTTGCATCAACACATTTAGGCAAAAAATCTCAAGGGAGCGAGAAATACAATCCATCGCTTCTTGTGGCAATTCCACGATGCGAAAACAGAAAACAATACAATATAGATGGCAACAATCTGCCGTTTGACGGATTTGATGTGTGGCATGCGTATGAATTTTCGGCACTTACACAAAACGGAGTTCCCGTTACAAGACTTTTAAAGCTTAAATACGACTGCAAAAGCAAATTTCTTGTTGAATCAAAATCTCTCAAACTTTATTTAAACTCATTCAACATGTCAAAGTTCGGCGCAACCGTAAACGAATGCCTTGAAATCTGCAAAAATATCATTGAAAAAGATTTGGAAGAAAAACTTAAAACAAAAATCGAAGCAAATTTTATTGAAAACAGCGCCGAACGCAAAGAAATATTTAAAAACTTTCAAAACATAATGAATTTTGTTGATGAAAAAACTCTTAAAGTCGAAAAATTTAAAGAAGCCCCCGAACTTTTAGAAACGAAAGAAACAGATGAAGAGAAAAGTTATTATTTAAAATTCGACTCTCTGCGCTCAAACTGCAGGGTTACTCACCAGCCTGATTTCGGGGATTTGTTTTTATACTACAAATCTAAAAAACACATTTTAGAAGACAGCCTTGTAAAATACTTAAGCTCTTTCCGTTCTGAATTCCATTTCCATGAAGAATGCTGTGAAATGATTTACAAAAGACTTTATGATTTGCTTGACAATGATGATGAACTCTTTGTCTGTGCACTTTACACACGCAGAGGAGGAATAGATATTTGTCCTGTGCGCAGGAGTAAAAATTACAAACCTGATGAAGTCTTAACTTTAGGAGATGTGAAAATGTTTGCAAGAGGAAGTATTAAACAGTAATGAATAACAGAAAATTCGGAAATGCAGGAGAAGACCTTGCATGCCGCTACTTAGAAAAACAGGGATATAAAATTCTAGAAAGGAATAAGCATTACTCGCGTTTTTGCGAACTTGATATTATTGCGCAATACAAAAATACCACTGTATTTGTAGAGGTTAAAACGCGAAAAACAGACCATTTCGGAACCCCTTTTGAAGCAATTACAAAAACAAAGTTTGAAAACCTGAAAAAAGGCGTTCAATTTTATCTGTCAGAAAACAAAATTAAAGATTACAGAATAGATGTAATAGGAATTACCCTGAAACCTGAGATAAAAATAGAGCATTTGAAAAATGTGTATTATAGCTGAAAAATTCATCAACCTCCGTCTACACAAGCGATAATATCCATTACAGATGAAGTAATATCTATATAACTAAATCTCTTATGTAAAATTTGTTCATATTACACTAGCAAAAAAATTTTTTCTCATGTATTATTACATTCATAATAAATTTATATGGATGATATAATGCAAGTATTAATAGAAAAAGAACTAAATTCCGGCGATAAAATTATGAAGCCTGACTTCAATTCTCGAACCGGACGGGAACTTCTCGCGTTTTATCTTCAAACAAAATTTAAACAAATACTGGCCTATGATAAAAGATGCGAAACCCCAATTTTTAAAGAAGTAAATCCTACATTTATCTCAAGATTTACAAAACGTCTGATCAATAATCCGGCAAAACGTTTTTTGATAGGAATAACAGGTGAATCCGCTTCCGGGAAATCAACAATATGCCGTGAACTGAAAAATATAATAGAACAATTATCAATGCCTGTTTCTGTATTAAGTACAGACAACTATTTTAATGACATTTCGGCTTTGATAAAAAAATACGGAAGTTTTGATAATCTTACGGATAACGGTTATGACATTGATGCCCCTGAAAGTTTCCAGCTTGAACTGCTTAAAAATGATCTTGAAGCATTAGCACAGGGTTATACAATAATGGCTCCGAGATATGTGCCTAACGGAACAGGAATATCAATTCCTAACTCCTTAAAAATCAGTTCAGATAAAGTTGTTGTTGTTGAAGGTATAGCAACAATGTACAAAGATGTTAAAGATGTTTTTGATATAAAAATATATATTGAAACTGAAAACGATATTAGACGAGAAAGATTTATCAAAAGAGCAAAGGCTGAACGAAATCAAAATGAAGAAAATGCTCTTAAACAATGGGAATATCTCCTCAAAGCTGGAGAAAAATATGTTCTTCCGGGAAGGAACTATGCAGATTTCGTTATTGATGGCAATTCTAATTTAAAATATTTTGATCAGATACTTGAATACCTTCATACAATTACCAATAATTTTCAATAATGTTAAATTAATATATATATTTTATAGTATCACACAGTACAGTTTTATAAGATTTTTTTATTTTTATATCTTAATAAATTTGACTTTTTTGCAACTTATTTAAAAATATGGTACAATAAAATAAATTACTATTGTGAACTAATTTATAATTAAATACATCGAATAATCGATACTATAAAAAACATATTTCACTATAATAAAACTGTGTATAATAAGAAATAGGTGGCAAGTGAGTAAAAATTTCATTGACAGATTTTATGAAGAAGACAGCAAAGACCAATTTTGGAGCTTGAATAAAAAAATCGGCGCAGGTCTGATAGTTTTATTTCTCGCGGTTATTATGATAAATACATCAGGATGTACTCAAAACGGCGGAGATGACACAACGTCAAATGAATCTGTTGTAAATATCCCGCAGCCTCAGGAGAAAGAAACTGTAAAAGTCGGGAATGACGGTGTAAACGGAGCTATTGCTCCAGATGAAGAACAGCCTGGTAAGCAGGAAAAAGAAGACAGAGAAAATATGTCAATGGTGTCCATGTCTATAACTGATATGGGCAGATCTGATCCTTTTCTTCCGGCAGGAGAAGTGGTAATACTTAAAAAACAGAAATCAAAACCTCCTAAATATGCTAACTTCTTGACACCGCCTCCAGAGTCAATAGTTGTCGATACAACTGCAACTGATGTTATGACGACAAAAGTTTCAGGTATTATGTTCGATAAACTTAATCCATCTGCAATTCTTAATATAAGCGGATCTGATTATCTTGTCAGAACAGGTGATATTATTAACGGCTATAAAATATTGTCGATTGGAAAAGATACTGTAACGGTTCAATACGGAGCAAATGTATACAAAGCGAGTGTCGGAGAATTGTTTACCGGAGAGGGAATTAACTACAATACTGTTTCCAATCTGCAGAATAAGTTTGGAAGCAGAAATAATAAAAATTAATCGAGTTAAACAAAAAGCAGGAGCAGATATGAAAAATAAAATTTCAAAAAAACTTATTACAGGTCTGATGTTAGCATCATTTGTACTTACAAATAGTGCTATGACAGTCTCTGCAATGCAGGATACCGGTATTACTGAATACGGTTCCAGCACAAAACCTGAATTGAGAGACAATCAGGGTGATTACTCTTTAAAATTAAAAGGGGATGTAAGCTTTATTAAAAACAATCCATCCATCAGCATAAGTTTAAGAGATTCTGATGTTAAACAGGTTTTAAGAATGTTTGCCGATAAAGCCGGCATGAACATTGTCTTCCATAATTCAGTAGCCGGTACTGTTACACTGGATCTGGTTGATGTACCTCTGGAAAAAGCTTTTGACATGGTTATGGAGATCAATAACCTTAATTATGTTGTTGATGATAATACTATTATTATTGCGGGAGCCGGTGCCAGCGGTTTTAATTTTGCAAAACAGGATATGACGCTTATACCTGTAAAATATATCAGTGCTGCTGCTCTTGCAGACTTTTTAAATAAAAATATATATTCTATGAATAAACCCGGGCTTTCAGGCTCGGATATTGTTACAACAAATCCTGTAACAAACGAATTAATAGTCTTTGGAACACAAAACGATGTTGCAATAGCAAAAAAAATTGTAGAAAAATTTGATAAAAAACCACAAACAACCGTATTTAAAGTAAATCACACAACTCCTGCCGAAATGGCAGATATGATATGCAATATGCTTTTACCGGCATCTTCAGGTGCATCCGGCGGTTCAGGCGGTGGCGGTGGTGGCGGAGCACCTGCTGCACCGGCACCAGCATCAACTGGCGGTTCTGCAACCGGCGGCGCTGCAGGCATAGTAACAGGAGCTGCTGCTGATGCCGGCGGGGGATCCTCCGGAATTACATTAAATGGCGGTACTGTTGCTTGTACTTTAGATGGACAACTCAGTGGTTCTGTTGCATCTTTCGGACTTCAGAATTTGTCTGTAGCTTATTATCCGCAGTTAGGAACAATAAATGTCATTGGCGGTTCAGAGCATCAAATCGAAATGATAAAAGATTTTATTACTCAAACTGATAAAAAGCAGCCTCAAGCTTATCTTGAAGTTGCCGTTATTGAACTGAATGAATCAGGCTCAAAAACATTACAAAATAACTGGACATTCTTGAGTAATACTTTTTCTGCAACATTCAACGGTGATACAACTCAAACTGACCCGTTACATCCTATATTTATTAAGGGCAGCGGATATGAAGTATGGGATGTCAGTGGTGATGAACCAGAATTAGTAAACACACTTACTCCATTTAAAGGCCCTGTTAATATTTCTTACGCAATTAATTATGTTGTAACAAATAATAAAGGTCGTGTTGTTTCAAATCCGCGTATATTGATAACAAACGGTGAAGAAGCTACAATTGATGTTACTCAGGATTATATTGAATCAACAGAATCCGATCAGAGCGCATATACAGGCGGTACTATTGCAACAAGAGATTACAATATTGCAGACGATGCCGGTATTCAAATCTCCATCACACCTTTTATCAGTCCTGACGGTTATGTTACCCTGAATATTAAACCTGAATATTCTACAATTTTGGAACAAGTTACAGCAACTGACAGTGTTGGTACCTACGTTGCTGCAACGCTTCTGTCTCACAGAAATCTTGATTTAAAAAATGTCAGAATTAAAGATGGCGAGACACTGGTTATAGGCGGTATGATTGGTGAGAATGAACTTAAAATTATTTCTAAAGTCCCTGTATTGGGAGATCTTCCGATTATTGGCACACTTTTTAGAACAACCAATTCTACAAAAGAGAAAAATGAAATGGTTATTATGATTACTCCAAAAATTATTACTGACACAGAAGATGCCATTGGAAATACCGACACATTATAGAATAAAATATAACTAAGATGAATGAACTTCTAAACAGGTTAAAAAACAGTGTCAATACACAGATACTAAATAAAGTCGACAGTGCACTATTGGAACAATATAAATTTGTTCCAATTAGTGTTAAGGATAATTTTCTGTTTGTAGTTATTAATTCATCATCGGATAAGGAGGTCATAAACCTTAAGCTGAAAGAATTTTATCCGCAGCAGGTAAAATTTATTCAGGTTCCTGATCAGGATCTTTATGATTTAATTGAGAGTCTGAAGCAGGATATGCAAAAAACCGGTGCGGATGATGGAACATCAAAACAGGTAAGACTAGGAGAATTACTTGTCCAAAAGGGATACATAAATGATGTTCAGCTTCTTCAGGCTTTAGCAGAAAGCAAACGCCAAAAAATTCCTATAGGTTCAACTCTATTTAAACTCGGTTTTATTACGCTTGATCAGTTAAAAGAAATTCTGCACCTGCAGACAGGCTATGACCTTGTTACACCGGAACAGCTGGCTTCTCAGGCTAAATTTATAAAAATCCTGCCTGAAGATTTTATTAAAACAAATAAAATTATACCTATATCTTCTGATGGCAAAACATTAATTCTCGGTGTTGTTACACCTGTTAAACCTGAGATTTTAAAAGATATTATATATTTAACAGGTCAGAACCCTAAACAGCTTTTGATGACTCATTATGAGTTCCAAAATTCTTTGAATACTTTTTTCAGCGAACAAAGAAAAGAAACTGAAAAAGTTATTAAAGAAATTGAAAGCGAAGCTGAAGAATTTGAAGCTGAAGAATCACTTTCTGACATGGTTGATAAACAGCTTAAAGATTCAACAGGTTCTGTTGCAAAGTTTGTTAACCAGATTATCACAAACGCTATTGACAATCATGTATCAGATATTCACATTGAACCGAGACTTTCAGGATATATAGTCAGATACAGAAAAGACGGTATGCTCCAAAAAGTTCTTGATATTCCTCCCAAAGTTGAAACATCCGTTATTGCCCGTTTTAAAGTTCTTTCAAGGATGAACATTGCAGAACACAGACGGCCTCAAGACGGTACATTTTCAATCAAATATAAAAACGGTTCTTACGACTTCCGTATCAATACCCTTCCTGTATCAGGAAAAGAAAAGGTTTGTATTCGTGTACTTGCACCTGCTGTAAGTTTAAATGCGGAAGATAAAAATATTAAACTTATCGGCGGAACAGAAGAAGATATTGCAAAAATCAAGAATATGGTCAGTTGTCCAAACGGTATTATTCTTACATCAGGCCCTACAGGTTCAGGTAAAACAACAACTCTTTATTCTGTTTTAAAAAGTTTGAATGATGAAGACGTTAATATTACAACTATTGAAGACCCGATAGAAATCAAACTGGAAGGTATTAATCAGTCTCAGGTAAATGCTAAAGCAGGAATTACATTCGCCGCTTGTATGCGTGCCATTTTAAGACAGGACCCTGATATTATACTTGTTGGTGAAATTCGTGATTATGAAACTCTGGAAATCGCAATATCTGCCGCATTAACAGGGCACCTTGTATTAAGTACAGTCCACACAAACTCAGCAGCTGCAACTGTTACCCGTTTAATTGAAATGGGCGCAAAAGATTATCTGGTATCTTCAACTTTATCAGGCGTTATTGCACAGCGTCTTGTAAGACGTCTCTGTGATGACTGTAAAGAGGAATATTTTGCCACTCATGACGAAGCAAGACAAATCATTGCAAGCGAAGAAGAAATTCAAGATTTTATGAAAAAACCGATATACAGAGCTAAAGGCTGTTCAAAATGCGATTTTACAGGATACAAAGGAAGACTCGGCGTTTATGAAATAATGAGTATTACTAAAGAAATAAAAAGATTAGTTGCAGAAGGCGCCCATGACCTGCAGATTGAAGAAGCTGCAGTAAAAAATGGTATGAGAACACTTCATCAGTCTTGTTTATCACATATACTTAAAGGCTGGACCACAATAGATGAATTTGTCAGAGTGCTCGGTGTGGTTAACGAATAGGAGAAGAAATGACGATATATAATTATATAGCGCTAAAAAATAATAAAGATATTGTTAAAGGGAAAGTTGATGCCGCCGATTTGCGCGAAGCACGCGAAAGTATCCGTAAACTTGGCTTTATTCCGACAAAAGTTTATGAAGAAAAAGCAAAAGGCGACGATAAAGAGGGAAAAGCAGCAAAAGTTAAAGGCGGGAAAGTCCATAAACTCGGGCTTCAAGATCGTATAGATTTTACATCAACTTTGCAGATTCTTGCAGAAGCCGGTATACCAATTATCGAATCATTAATGTTTATTGAAAATGATGCTGCAAAGCTAAAAGTCAGACAGGTTGCGAAAGAATTAAGACGCCAGATTATGGCAGGTGCAACATTTGCAGATACTGTTGCGAAATATCCAGATCAATTCGGTCAGATTTATATAGGTCTTGTAAAAGCCGGTGAAGATTCCGGTGAACTTGAAAAAACGTTACAGCGTTTATTAGAACTTCTTACTAAGGAAGCAAATATCAGAGGCAAAGTTATAGGTACACTTATGTACCCGATGTTCGTAATAGTCCTGGCAGTTATTATTGTACTTGTTATGTTGATGTTTGTATTTCCGGTATTTAAAGAAATGTTTGATGGTATGGGCAAAGAATTACCATGGATTACTGCAACATTAATGAGCGCAGGAATTTTCCTCAAAACTTACTGGTTCTTTGTTCCAATTATTTTAGGTTCTATTTTTGGATTCTGTACTTTTCTTATGAAGTGGCAGCCAAGTAAAAGAAAAATCGATGAATATGTATTAAAAGTTCCTTTACTCAATGATTTGATACAGTATTCAAACTTTGCAAACTTCGTTGCGGTTATGCAGGTTGCCTATGATGCAGGTGTTCCGATTATTGAATGTTTATACCTAGCAAATGTTACGCTGACAAACTACACACTCAAAACTAAAGTAGAAACCGCTACCTTGAAAGTTCAGCAGGGTCAGCATCTATCTGTTGCTTTACGTTCAACCCGCGTTATGCCTAAAATGATTTTATTTATGATTGCTACAGGTGAACAATCCGGACGTTTAGGCGATATGCTTTTGCAGGCGACAAATTACATAGATAAAAAACTTGATACAATTATTGATACAATGACAAAAATGATTGAACCGATAATGCTTATCGTAATCGGCAGTATCGTATTAACACTTGCTCTTGCATTGTATCTGCCGTTGTTCAGCTCTTACATGTCAGATTAAAAAGGTTTAAAAAATGAAAAAAACTTACGTAATTACAGGTTCAACGTCAGGCATCGGAAAAACTTTGCTTAACGTTTTGGTCAAAGACAATACCGTTTTTGCCGGCTACCGAAATGAAAAATATGCTGAAGAACTTGAGCAGACAGGAGCAATACCTTTCTATATTGATATGGAAAGGAAAGATACAATAGCACAGGCTGGAGCTTTTATAAAATCAAAAACCGAAAAAATTGATACTCTTATAAACGCGGCAGGATGTGTTATTGCAGGTCTAATGGACAGGCTTGATATTGATGATATAAGAAAACAGTTTGAAGTTAATACTTTTTCTCATCTTGATTTTACGCAAAGGCTTCTGCCTTTGTTAAAAGACGGTAAAGTTATTAATATCAGTTCTATGGCAAGTTTCGGCATTTTCCCATTTGTAGGTCCTTATTGCGCTTCTAAACGTGCTATGGATATTTTATTCAATTCTCTTTCTGTTGAATCAAATATAAAAGTTGTCTCGGTCAAACCAGGAGTCATTGCAACTCCTCTGTGGGGAAAATCAATTGAACTTAATAAAAAATCTATTGAAAATTGCAAAGAATATGAAAAACAAATGAAGTATCTGGTTGCTAACGCAAAAAAGAATGAAACCAACGGACTTAATGTTCATAAAGTAACTGATTTAATAATAAAAATTGACGGTATGGAAAATCCAAAATCTTCATATACTGTCGGATTAGATGCTCTATTTGCAAACTTTGCCTCGAAACTTCCGCAGGACTGGATTAATAAAATGATAAGATACGGAATAAAAACTAAGATTTCTTCCGTAAAATAATTTCGTAATTCAAAATATCCAGAATTTCCGCAAGCTCTGATACACGAAATGTTTTGTTTCGCAGCTTATTACCAAGATTGCCGATGCTGTCGGTTTTGTTATATTTTATATTAACTTCGTCTTTAAGCCTTGACATTGTAATACCTTGTAATGCCGCAAGGTATTTAATTTGTTCTTTTAAATTATCTGTCTCCAGCCTGTATTCATTTCCCATTCAATAATGATACTATTTAATGCAAAAAACTATAATTATATTGACAATATGCATTATATAGTGCATAATTATAATATATAG
>ULJB01027697.1_pt1 | contig 16610 bp, 18 predicted proteins | sample 1950771 | NCBI WGS metagenome assembly ULJB01 (sample SAMEA4835461, study PRJEB28245) | human gut metagenome | biome: gut microbiome; material: fecal sample | place: Denmark | collected 2008
TAAAAGAAGCTGTTGAAAAAACCGATACAATAACTCTTTCCTCTAAATCGTTCATATCCATATATAACATTTCGATAGGAATTTGAGTATCGGAATATATTTTTATTTGTGATTTTATTTCAACCTTACTCCTTGGATGGAGCTTACATATTGAATCTTGTGGATATAGTTTATATATTATATCGTACATCATATCCAAAGCGCGTATATCTTCATTATATGATAGCCTCAAATAATCAAACACGATCACTTTTTCATTAATTGTTTCTATTTTTTCTTCTGCTCCAAATATGGCATAAAACAAATTTCGAAGTTTTTTATAAGGAACGGGCATCATTGGAACAATTTTGTATTCTAAAACTCTTTCTAGTGGTGGAGCAATCTGAGGTAATCTCGGCATAAATATTGTCCTGCCATTTGGCCTAAACTCAAATTTTAACAATTTTTGTAGAAATTGAAATTTACCAGAACCATTCAAGGCATGTCCTCCTTGAACATACGTTCCCATACCATCTTCGTAGATCACTACTACAAGATTAGGATTCCACTTCTCCAGTGCTCTCTTTAACACCATTTTAGGGATAGCCTGACTGGAAACGTATATCTTATCATAAAAAGAATACTCCGGAATAAAGTTTCTTATATACTGCGTAGCCCTCACAAAACTCCACATGCATGAAATCCTCATTAAATTTTTACTACCTGCATATTTCTTACTAGAATAAAAGGGTACAACATAGACTTCTTTGAAGATTTTTGCATTTTCTAATTTTTCTGCAATTTGCTTATATCCTTTAAAAGTATCAAAGATGAATATATCCGCATTCAATGAATCTGAATAGACTATTGATATCGCATTCATAATTTGATAAGATGTAGTACAAGCAAAGCATACTTTTTCAATGCCTATATTATTATGCATTACATTTTATTTATATTTTATAATAAGCACAACTTCTCAAGTCCTAACAAAATGACTGTAAGTATTATAGAAACATTATGTTTTCTATTCGTATTTTCAAACATTTACAAGATGTTTTGCTATTTCTCTAGCTCTTTCAAGCTCTTCATGTTGACCGATGTCTATCCAATATCCTGATATAGGATAACGAATCACTTTATAGCCTAATACTAACAATTTATCCATAAAGTCCGTTGCATTGAAAAATATGTCTTCTGGAACGAGTTCCAAACATTCTTTCTTTATAAGGTAAATTCCAGCATTAGCATAATAAGTCATTGTAGGTTTCTCACTGACGCTAAGTATATTTCTTCCATCTAAATTAAATATTCCATATGGAACTTTTACAACATATGGTACCGCTGCAACACTCATATCTGCATCGTATTGTTTAAAATGAAGATAAAAATCTTCATAATCAATATTTGTAAACAAATCTGAATTCATTAGCAGGACAGTATCATTGTAAAATTGCTCTATAAATCTAATACTTCCAATAGTACCTAAATATTTAGGCTCACGAACAGTTTTAATCAAAACTCCGTCACGTTCTTTAGAAAAATGTTCTTCAATCTGCTCTCCGAGATAATTTACAGTCACATTAATATGTTTCAATCCATAGGAAATTAAGCTATCAACATTATAATCGATAATGGGTTTATTTCCAATTTGAATCAAAGGTTTTGGAGTATTATTTGTCAACGGTCTGAGCCTCTCTCCCTTTCCTCCAGCCATCAAGACCGCATCTATAGGCAAATTTGATTTATATTTTTCAAGATTTATTATCTCCACAATATGATTTGAAGTATCCAATACAGGAACTAACTTCATTTTTAGACTTTTTTGAAGACGAAGGCTCTCCACATTGTCATCTATTCCCCTATGAAGATAATTGAAATTTTTATGCATTGCTTCGGAAATAGGAGTATCTGTATTGCATCCTCGAATTAATGCCCTTCGAATATCTCCATCTGTAAGAGTTCCCACAGCACACTCATTATCGTCCACGACAAATAAAACTAGTGGGCCTGAAGAAATAGTATTAATTTGCCTTAACGCACTAATTAATGTGAGTTTTGCATTAATAATATGTATGTCTTTCATTATAACGAATGCTAATGTACCTTTATTATCAAATTTGGAGATTCTCCAAAAACTGTTACATTATCAGGAATATCTTGATTTTTGACTATTGCACCCGCTCCTATACTAACGTTATTGCCTATTCTGCACTTTCCTAATATCGATGAGTTTGCGAACATATGCACATCTTTACCTATAATTGGATAAGAAATATTGCCCATACTGTCAATGGTTCCCCCTACTGTACATCCTTGATAAAAGAAAAACCCATCAGAATATCTTGCCCTTCCCATAACAGAGCCAAGCGGATGTTCTGCACAAAATTTTTCAGGTAACTTGATGGCATAAAATAAATCTACTGAGTGAAGGATTTTATTCAAATAATAAATCTTTTCGGCAAGTTGTTCGCAATGTCCATGAGTATATATGTCATGAGACATATAATATAAAAAAATCATATACTGCACCGAGTGGTATGGATTAAAAAACGCGTCAAATACCCCTTTCTTGTTAGTAACTACATAGTACTTATTATTAACTGCTCTAAAATTTGATTCGCACAAATTTAATGCGGCTTCAAAATACTTAGATACTCCGTCTTTCTCATTTTCCGATAGTATAAAATGAGATTCCAGCTGTATCAATAGCTGTTTTAATATATTTTCTTTAGGGATAGCATAAATCATTGCAGACTCCAGGTTTTTATTAGTGATTGAATATCGCAATACCTATGATTTTCCTTGAAGAGATACTTTGCTATTACTTGCAATAAATTATAATCTTCCTCAGAATCAATATCAAGGACTCCTGTGTCATCCATTATGACCGCATCACAATTGCTGTTGAAAAATGTGGACTTATTCTTATTTCTCAAAGCCTTGGGAGAATAAGCATAAATAGAAGCATTCATATCATAAAAGACAGGAGCCTCTTGACGTGTTGTGTAGCTTGAAGGTATTGCCTTGCAAAAAAAACCGTTAACCTCTTTCACCATGTTGAAATAAGGATTACGTCGTGAATGAGTAACAGTATATACCACATCTACTTCCGGCCTAGCAATTTTTTTACTGACAGCATTCATTATGTCCTGGACTGTCCGCAATGGTGATGTTATGTCCAAATCCACCACGACATCATATCTTCTCCCGAATATAGCTTCTGCCCTGTCCAGACAATCCTGTATTACAGCAACCTTTGGGACATTATCTCCGGCCAAGTTTTCGTCTCTCCGCAATACTTTCACATCTAATTCCTTGATTTCTTTTACTAAGGAAATTAAATCTTCGCTGTCTGTATTCAGAACAATATCTATATTGTCTGTGCCCTCTCTATACTTTTTTATATAAAGACTTATTACTGCCATTGAGTACCAAACTAACGGCACTCCCAAAAAATCACGGGCGTTCTTACCTTTCACTCCTTTAGAGCCAGCCCTGCCACAGAGTGTGAACAGTAGATTCATGTTATTTTAATCCTTGGGTTATTTTCATTACTTTCAGAGCATGACGAACATCACTGTCGCTTTCTATCTTTGAATCAATTATATTAACGAAGTGCTCTATTTCTTTTACTTGATACTCATTTCTAGAATTATCCAACTGTATTGACCTTCCAGATTTCAAATATTCAATTCGGCCCTTCAATATGTCGCAGTACAAGGTATCATCATATAGAAATAATTCAAGGTTTCTTATCGCACTTCTTCCAAAATAGTCCAGATGAAGTTCTATGACAAGATTGTCTATATTCCCGATATAAACTGCAATATCAGGACTTTCTATTTCTAAATTGGAGACTCGTTCAATCAATGAGTAACATGTTTGCGGGATTCCAAAAATCCACGTCAGGTAGTCCCACTCATGAATAAGATCAATATCTACTCCACCTCCCATATCACGATGTGCACTGTAGCATTTGCGGTAGTCCTGTCCAGGACGCCAGTCTGGAAGATAACTTGAAGATATCGCCCTTACAGACAGAACCGAATTTGGTGATATATTCTCCTTCACATAGGATATCACGGGATTGTAACGCAATGGACATGCCACGTACGTTCGTATTCTATCAAGCTGATTCAGCACATTATCGTCTATTTCTATAGTGCCGAATACAGGTTTTTCAATAAAGAATGTCCTAGCGTGGCCTATGAATTTAACAACCGCCTCATAATGTAGGGAAGTAGGATTAGTAATAAAAACAGCATCGTAATGCTTACTTGAGTCAACAACGGCATTGTAATTATATTCCCTAGTAATGACATGCCTTGCATCTGCAGGAAGTTCTCCTCCTCTGCCTGTACGATACAAGTCTACACTTAATGTGTCCCCACGAGATTCTAGTACACGGCAAATATTGCTAAGGTGTCTTTTGCCAATCGACCCCACGCCAACAAATGCTATTTCATAATGCCCATTCATGCCTCTATTTTGTCTATCCAGTCAAGAATTTTCTTGTCTTTTGAAAAATTCCATACTGGGGCATAAGAGTTATCAGATATTTGTTTCAGGAATGCCCTGATCTCCTCCCTGTACGGACTCTCTATTATGAACTCTGCATACCCGTCCATATGTTCCGATGCATCTGACAAATCTATTCTTTTCATACACTTCTTTTCGATATCATATTGCATCAGTGATTCAGGTGTACCATTCCAAGATATCTGCAGGTTCTCACCATATACCTCAATGTGCCGATATGGCTTGCGGGATACAATATCCACAGCAAATACTCCCCTTATACCCGACTCGTGTTCCATAAGAACCAGATAATTATCATTGTATGAGATATTAAGGTCTGAATTTTTCCCTTTCATGACACTGATCCCTTTTATATCTCCGAAACATGTCACTATCCACGGTAAGTCTATAGCCATTATTTCACGGCACCCGTTTGTTTTTGGATCACCAATAAAATAATTGTTGTAACTCTCCCAAGGATGCCAGTCCGGAAGATACTGGCCCACATGATATATATAATTAAGCCTATCGTCGGAATTGCGAACCTTCTCAATAATGGTCCTAGTCTCCTTTCTGTACAGAAATGTTGAAGACAGAAACAGCACCAGGCCATTCCTCTCTGCCAGTTTCATATTGCAGTCGTAACCGTCATTTACAAGGTTTATCTCTGTGAAAACATGAAGGCCATGTATTAGGCAGGTTTTGATTATCTCCGAATGGGATAAAGGCGATGTACACACAAACGCACAATCTATTCTTCCAAACTTTAAAGCCTCATCCAAGCTAGCATAACAATTTACTTCAAACTTCTCATGGACCTCACGACAGCGGGCCTCCTGGCTGTCCACACCGACAACCTGAATATTTTTATTCTCCATAAGCAACCTTATTCTACGCTTGCCCATGGATCCCAATCCAATAACTACTGCTCTCATTTTATATCATAAAAGGATTTATGTCTCAACTTATCCAGAGGATAAGAGGATATTACTTTGAAAATATTTTCCGCTGTATTCTCTTTCTCATAAGGATTGGCAGATGTTTCTGCTACTTGCCTGAACTTGTCGGACAGGACAATCCGGAGTCCTTCCACAATAGAAGCCGTATCGCTGCCGCAATCATAAACTGAGGCGCCATGGATGCGGCCTTTCTGACGGTCTCCGATATTCAGTGTAGGTATGCCCATTGAAGGAACCTCGATAATTCCGCTAGATGAATTCCCAACTACCGCTTTCACATAATGCAAAGCCGACAGATATCTTATCAGTCCAAGGGATTTGAATGCCCTTGCTCTGCCAGGATGTTTTTCCACATAATTTTTTATAGATTCTGCAATATCATCACGCCCGGTATCAGAATTAGGCATAGTGAAAATTATATTTAAATCCTGTATTGACTCCAACGCCGACAGTAAGGACTCGATACTGTCTTTCACGCTTATATCTCCTAAAGTTTCTGGATGATATGTCACCAAAATAGTTTTGTCTGATATTCTGAAGTCAAGCGACCGTTCCAACTCGTCTTTATCCATAAGTTTTACAGACTTTATATTTTCTACTCCCAATGAACCTACATTGAATACTCTGTCCGGATGCTCGCCCATCTGTATGACTCTCATACGGTATTCCTCTGTCGAAGTAAAATGAAGAGCGCTCATCTTGGTTACAGCGTGACGGATTGCATCATCAAATGCTCCCTCTGTTATCTCCCCTCCGTGTATATGAACGACAGGTATTCGGTAAATCAAGGCTACCTCTGCTGCTACCAGTATCTCATAACGGTCCCCTAACAAGATTACCATATCCGGTTTGAGCTCCTCATAGGCTCGGCCCATCCCCAGAATTTCCTCCGACATGGAGGTGATGATTCCTAATGCGTCATCCGATAATCTGCGCATTGGCACCTTAACATCCACGCTGAAACCATCTGATTCTATCTCGCGGTATGTTTCGCCGTATTCCGGCAGAAGATGCATATTTGTAGCAACTATCTGCAACTGGGTCGAGTCTTCATCCTCCACCAGCCTCATAAGGCGGCTCAGCAAACCGTATTCAGCACGGGTTCCTGTTACAAAGCAGATTTTCCTCATATCTCTATCATCTCGTCCTCATTAAAATCCCTGACGGCACGTGTTCCAACGACATTCTCCCAGAGCATTGGAGATATTCCGCTTCCAGGACGCTTGACTGTCAGATTTTGATCCGTCAACATCTCTCCCTTCAAAATCGGGCACGCAGCCACAATGCTCTTGCGAGCCACTTCCATATTCTTTCGCTCTGATTCTGTCACCGTCTTATGACCGCAGCCCAAAGCCTGCTCCACATTGCGTACTGCACGAACCATGGCCTTAAGACCATCTGGTTCCAGGGATGCTTTATGATCAGGTCCCTCCATTGCCCTACTGAGTGTAAAGTGTTTTTCTATTACCGATGCGCCTAATGCAACCGCAGCAATAGGGATCTCTATGCCTTCTGTGTGATCTGAATATCCGACCTTAAGCCCGAATCTGTTAGATATTTCCTTCATTGCAAGCAAGTTTACATCATGCATCGGAGTCGGATACTCCGTATTGCAATGAAGGACTGTTATCAAATCTTTTTTAAGGCCATTACACAATAAGACTTTAAGAGCTGCCTCAATATCTTCAAGGCCACACATTCCTGTTGAAACTATCGTCGGTTCGCAATATCCCGCTATCTTTCTTAGATACGGGTAGTTGGTTATCTCTCCCGACGGTATCTTCCATAAACCAAGTTTAAGGGAATGGAGATATTCTATACTCTCTATATCAAATGCGGTGGAGAAAAAACGGATATGACTCTTATTGCAGTATGTTATCAACTCCTTGTGATCATCTTGGTTAAGTTCCAGGCGCTTCAACATTGAGAACTGTGTTTCTCCCTTACCGCCGGTATTACGCTGCTGGTACTCCGCCTGTTTCGCTGATTTCGATACGAGTTTCTCGGCCTTAAATGTCTGGAACTTTATTATATCCGCACCTGCTGACGAGGCTTCGTCTACAAGCCGCTTTGCAATTTCAAGAGAACCATTATGATTCACTCCTGCTTCTGCTATTATTAAAACCCTTCTGCTCATCTTCTTTTCCTTAAGAAAGCTGGATTTCCTAAATATATGCCTGGGAATCTTATACTTTTATTAATCAGACTGCCGGCACCAGCTATAACGTCGTCACAGATACTTATACCGTTAACCAATACGGATTGACTCCCGACAAAACATCTATCGCCTACAATACATTCTCCGTTGATCATTGCTCCTGTTGAAATGTGACTGTGATTGCCTATCTTCGCATCATGCTCAATATTTGCGAACGTATTAACTATCACGTTATTTCCTATTATAGTTCCGGCATTTACTGATGCATGATGCAGGACAACTGTACCTTCTCCGAGTGCCGCATGGCGAGAGACATACGCAGTAGAGGCTATTACAGTCGCAAGATGTCCCCCCGAGGACATAATTCTTTCATATAGTCTTATACGTAGGGAGGCGTCTTTTATAAAACCTACGGTTATGACGAAATCAAAGTTGCCTGCAAGTTCCGGTATCCTATCATCTGTACCTATTATAGGATATCCAAACACTTTCCCGCCCACTTCTGAAGGCAGGTCAAGGATGCCCTCAATGGCATACCTTGCACTTTCCGCAGCATCTATAACTGATTTACAGTGTCCACCGCCACCAACAAGTATCAAGCGTTTCATACCTTCAATCTCACACTGCTCGGTATATTCACAATTCTGTCTGCAAGCCACTGGGTATTCTTCAAACCGTCAGTCTCACACCGCGAGAACATCGGAAGACGATTCATGAGTTCCCATACGGGACGGGTCATCACGCCATGGTCATTCGTATACTCAAGAAACTCCTGCTGAGCGGCTTTGTCATTCAGCAGTACTACATTAAGCCAGTAATTGGAACGGGTGTTATCCGGCTCCGTGAAGAAATCTATTTCAGGTATATCCTTGAAGAAATCGACATATATCCTGGCTGTCCGACGCTTGTCCTCCACATAGCTATCAAGATTCTCCAACTGGGCACAGCCGAGTGCCGCATTGATGTTGGGCATCCTGTAGTTGTAGCCGATGTGGTCATGCACAAAGGCCCAACGGTGAGGAACTTTGGCCTGAGTCGTAAGATGTTTGGCCAACTTTCCGAGTTCTTCGTCCTGGAACAGAAGCATGCCTCCACCTCCTGTTGTGATAGTCTTATTGCCGTTGAAACTTATGGCGCCCACTTTCCCGAATGTTCCGGTGTGACGGCCTTTATATAGACTTCCGATGCTCTCCGCGGCGTCCTCTATAAGCTCAATATGCCACTCCTTACACAGTTCCGCCAGTTCGTCAATTCTTACCGGATGGCCGAAGGTGTGCATGGGAACGCACGCCTTGACACGACGGCCGGTATTTCTGTTGAAGCATTCGCTATTGCGAACCTCAGCATTCCTCTCGAGCCACTCCTTTACTGCTTTAGGAGACAGACCGAGAGTATCCATGTCCACATCCAGGAATACCGGGCAGGCACCGATATAGCTAATAGCGTTGCAGGTTGCTATGAATGTCAAGGCCTGGGAAAGAACCTCGTCGCCTTGCTCCACACCGCAGAGAAGCAGTGCCATGTGCAGTGCGTTCGTTCCATTGACACACACCACAGCCTTCTTCGCTCCGGTATAATCGGCCATTTCCTCCTCGAAGCGGTCCACAAACTTGCCGACACTCGACACGTATGTCGTATCTATGCATTCCTCAAGGTACTTCTTCTCGTTGCCGATAAAAAGAGGGGCATGAAGAGGCACAGTACCTTCCGCCCCGTAAAGATCGTGGATAAAATCCGTTATTTTTCTGTATTCTATCATAGTTATGATTACATTTTCTGATCCAGGTTCTTTCCTTTCTCCACGTGTTCAAAATTTGGGATGAAGGCATTTATTGCCTCAACTACCTGCGCCTTAGTAAAGTTCTTGTCGCTGAATATACATTCCAGTTCGTTAAAGAAACTGTTTATCTCCTCCATCGAGCGTCGGGATGCCTCCTCCACCACTCCTAACGCCGAGAAACGGTCCATATTGACCTTCTCTCCTTGTACAAAAAACTCCTCGTAAGCCTTCTCACCGGTAGTGTCACTCTTGAAATACACGACGGGATATTCAACATTGTCATAAGGCATGCTGGCTGCATACGCCCGTGCCTCAGCGTCACTTACACATTCCTTTGCCACAAAACCTTCCGCCTTAATGAATTCAGAGCATATCCCGGAAAATGTCAGCATCTGGTTCTCCTGAAGCTTTGGAAAGAATATCTCGCCGCCATTCCCCAGGATACAGGCCAACATGCAGATCTGACCGCTCTCCTCCGGGGACACGAAATAACGGCGTACATCGCTAGGAGCCACGACTGGTTGCTTTTTCTGCAACCGGTGAATCCACCCGTCTGGAAGAGATCCGTTCGAGAACGCCACATTAGCGAAACGGGCGGTGGTAACCTTGAAGTATTTGTTGTAGGCCATCACAAGGTCCTCCATGATGCGCTTGCTGGCGCCCATGATATTTACCGGATTGGCCGCCTTGTCTGTTGAGACGCAGAAGAAATGTTTGGGTGGATATTCTGTGAGCAGGTCCATGAGTTTCTTGGCCTTTATGTCGTTGTTCTCGATAAGAGCCTGTACGCTGTAACGATCTTTTTCACTGCGGACGTGCTTATGTGCGGAAAAATTGGCCACTATGTCGAAACCTTTTTCTTCACGGAAGATACGCTCGAAAATAGGGTCTGCAAAATTCAACGTGTAGCAGCGGAACTCATCGGGGCAGTATAAACCTTCGGTAGAACGGATGTCCCTCACTAACTCTGCCAGGCCGTTCTCATTAAGGTCGATTACCACTATGCTGCGCGGTTCGAAACGGAGTACGGCCTTGATGAATGATGAACCGATGGAACCTGCGCCGCCAATCACACAGACTGAATGACCTTTGATTTCAGCGGACAAACGAAATTTATTAGCCCCGATATCATGGACAAACATGCTGATTGGACGGTATGTAATACTGTCAGATATGAATTTGTCTAAATTGAACATATAAATGGATTATAATATGGAACATATTTTTTCATTTATCCGGCTTATAGAATGCATGGCGTTGACTTTTTCTGTTGATTTTTTAGCCATATTTTAACACTATAACATAGTCGCCACTACGCATTCCACATCTTAGTCAAAGAACTTCATACCATTGAGATCTCTACTCCTGATTGCTCTCGAAGTACAAGCACTTTTCAAGGTGATGAGCAAACCGGACGAACTGCACTCACACTTAGTCGCGTTGCTGTCTATCGGATGAGCACCTTCACCGCAGTATGTGAATAAATCTTCCTAAAACCTATCAATGCACAACGTCTATAATCACAAAGGAACGACAGTGGTGTTGAGGATGGACAGGACAGAAGTAACAACCAACCTAGATTTTCGCTGTTACTACTTGGACTTTAACTCCTAAATATACATTTTAAATGTTGCTTCTAATTCCTCTGCTTTTTCCATTTGTCTATTTATAGATTACAGATGTATAATTAACTGTATATCACAGTTTTTTTAGAATAGAGCATATCCCGTATTTGAAAGAGACCTATCTTATGACTCTTTAGACTTTAAATCCTGTATATACGCACGGGATGTCGCCTCGAGATCACTTGCCTTACTCATCTGTCTATTGTATATCACAGAGACATAAAAAGTAATATCTTCTACGACGATTGCCTCATTTATCATCGCCAGGCTATCCTTATCGGCATAACGGTTGAACCATCCGCAAAATTTTCTGTTTCTGGCTGCCTCATGCCTGTCCGTAGGATCGCAGAGATACAAAAGCACATGATCTTTATTTTCGAAGAAAGACTTAAGAATGGACGCTACTGTCTGTCCTATTTTCGGATCCGGACCTGAAAACACGCTATCCGCTTCATTAGTAACTACTACTTGATAGGTACTTGATATACCTAGATTCTCATCTTTAATAAAGCTGACCAAATAGCCTGCTCCGCAATCTGTCTTAAAATATACTGACCTGTCATCATATTCGATAACGCAATATGGTGACGACGCGTTGACATTATTCAGCGAGTACAGCATAACGGGAATCTTTCAAAAACTAATTGAAGATTTCCCGAATTTTTGCGACGATGATTCCTTGTGACTCCAGATCCGATAAAGGACGTCCCTCACGGACACAATTTACCACAGCTGCCTTTCTATCCACAAACTGCTGCAGGAATCTTTTGACATCCTGCTTGCTTTTCACCTGGTTGATTGTTAAATTTTTATCCATCACACTTGTCCTTTTGTTTCTGCAAATATAGTAAAGATACTTGTAATGTCTATGATATTTTATACTGGGTTTTCAGCTGAAAATTTCCTGCCCGCCTGGGGCTGCGGACATATCGACCAGCGGCAACTTGAGGACGCGGCAGGGGCAGCCGGTCTGCATGAGGAAATCGCGGATGGTGCCGCGCATTATGTGTCGTTCGATAAGTCCCCAGTACACCTCGTCAGTCTTCCGTATCAGGTCCTGGTAGGTCTCGGCGTACACTGCCAGATCCAGCCAAGGGCAGTACGATACGTAAAGGTACGGATCTTTGTACTGGATGTAATCCATTTCAAAGTTCAGCACTACTCCGCTCCTAAAGTCCGGTATCCCTACTATGAACGGCTGCGTCAGTGTTTCTTCCGGACTGATGTCCTTTCTCTGTTTTTCCATAATCTTCCCTCCTTTTTTAATATCTATGTTAAACTAAACTTTGTTTTCAACAGCATTTTTCAGTCTTTCCGGCAAAGTCTCCGGATTACTGCGGGTATCGACCAAATCGATTATTCTCACGGCTTCACCATCAGGACTGTTCTCAATAACATAGTAAAGTCTGTAACATTCGTGCGCCAATACGCTCCGTATCTCATGTTGCTCCAGTCCTTCGAATTCAATACGTTTGCCCAAGCGCGGGTTGGATTCTAGTAAGCGACTGTATTCCTTGAATTTATCGTTTAATTTATTAGCGGATATCTCGCCGAATTTTAACGAACCATAGAATAGGAGATACTTTCGTAATGATAAAACTTTCTCTTCCCAGATTACTTCAGCCATGTAAACATCCTCCTCAACTCTTTATCGGCTTCTTCCTCTGTATATCCTTTCCTCTCACCGACTGCGGTTAAGGAGTGTTGAATCCTTTTATGTACTGCCTCAGGAGCGCTGTGGGAACGCATCCACAGCTCCATTCTATGAATCAGTTCTGAACGGGTTGACGGACCTCCATTCCTATATATGCGGAGACAGTCCTCCAACTCCATCTGTATATCGGATTCCGTATTTCGTCTAATATTTTTCCTACGGGCTATATTTGCTGTCTTTGAGCGTTTATCTACTCCATAAACAACTTCCGGCTCTGCCAGCCTCCTGCTCTCATTTTTCTCTTCCTCGTATCCCATGGTTCTTGAATTATAGTTTCCACAAAGTTATGTATTTTTACCGAAAGTTCCAAATGAAGTAAAGATTACCAACGTCCGACTTCCGTCAGGACCCGGATGAGGAGGGATAGGAGCTTCTTGAAGTGCTCGAGGGCCTTGGCGGGGGCGTTCATGGCGGTGACGCGGGTGCGGATGTCGCGGGCGAGGTCCTCGAGGGGTTTGGAGGCGGCTTCGAGGCGGTCGAGGATGGCTTCGGAGGTGGCGTCGATGAGCTCGCGCTCGAGGTTGCGGAGGGTGAGGGCGGCGGCGTCCATGTCGCGGCGGTCTGCCTCGGGGAGGGAAGGGTCGAGACGGAGGGTGTCGCACTCGGCTATGGCATCGCGGATATCGGTCAAGGTCTGTTGTTCAGACTCAGATCTGGCCGATGGTCCTGCAACATCACCCGGCGATAACGGCTGCGGTAGTGCAGTCTGCTGGCCAGATGTACTGGTCTGTTCAGACTGCGTCTGACTGGCGAGCCTATTGATTGCGCCTTTCTCCATTTATATTCTGTCTTCGTAAACTAAATTTTTCTCAATTTTCCAGCATCTCCGATACCTGAGCCGCCAGCACATTCAGCCTCAGCACCTCTTCCCACAGCTCTTTGGGGACTTCCTTCTTTCCGGCGGCGAAATCAGCGGCCAGCTTGGCATGGGCATTCTTGAACGAGCGCAGGGCCGAGACGCACCTGTTGCGTATGTCAGGCAGTTCATCGGTGCGGCGGAGCAGTTCCACGTACAGGCGGTCACTCTCGAAAGGTACGGGTTCTCCGCGGAGTTCCAGGGCTGTCAGGTAGGCGGCGTAGTTGTCGCGAAGGCTTTCCCGCTCGTGCCGGATCAGCTCGTTCATCTCATCGCTGCGGAGGATGGCCATCAGGGAGTCGCAGCTTGCGGTCACCAAGGTGTCACCTGTCACGACTATATTGCGGACTGCCCTACCCTGCACGGCCTGCATCACTTCCTCTGCCACGTAGGCCAGCACCCGGCCGGCCATACGCGCATATCCCGTAGGTATGTCCTCGTATCCTGTATCGAGGCGGTTGTATCTGTAAAGCACCGAATCCACGCGGGTGCCTATTCCCCGGATCTCGGTTCCTATCCCCTTCCATCTGGCTTCTGCGCTCACGCTGTGCAGGGCGCGGACGTAACTGTTGAAGGCGTCCACATAGCCTGAGGCCTTGCGTACCAGGGATTCGTCGTCCATTGAGGTCTCGGCCAGGGCGGTCACTTCCTCGTACCTTGCCGTGCCGGAGGTGAGGGAGGCGGCGTAGAACAGTCCGCGCTCCAGCCTCAGTTCCGACATCTCCCTAAACAGCACCGCCGGGGAGCGGGAGATGGTGTCGCTGCGGAAGGTGAGCTCGCCGACGGCCTCTATCTGGGCCTTGGACAGCGGAGAGCAACCGGCCGCGGCAAACACGGTCAACAAACTTAATACTAGGAAGTTATATGTCGGGTAAAACCTCATCTCCATTTACAGCTCCGCCTCCTGAGTCCCATCCGGCCACTCTCTCGGAGTCACCGTCATAGAACACAGCAGGCTGGAAATATCCCGCGGAATCAGACCGCAAAGATACTCAAAATCGTCAAGAGTCGAGCCTCTCGTAACGAGAGTTGGCGCTCTTGTACTCGGGAACGATGCTCTTCATCGACAGCACTGTATCGTCTTTCTTCATTCCCAGGGCAGCTACGCGCAGGTTTTCCAGTTCCCTGTCGACTTCTGCCATATCATATTCGCGGACCTTGGCCCGGAAAATCTTCTTGTGCACGGTGGGCAGCGTATTCTCCTCGTCCTTGAGCAGTTCCTCGTAGAGTTTCTCTCCGGGACGCAGTCCCACGTACTTTATCTCAATATCCTTGCCAAGCTGCAGGCCGGCGAGGGATATCATCTTCTTGGCCAGGTCGTCTATCTTCACGGGCTCTCCCATGTCGAAGACGAAGATATCGTTGCCCTCTCCCATTGTTGCGGCCTCCAGAACCAGCGAGCAGGCCTCGGAGATGGTCATGAAATACCGGATGATACGTGGATCCGTGACGGTCACGGGGCCGCCCTTGGCTATCTGCTCCTTGAAGAGGGGGATGACCGAGCCGTTGGAGCCGAGCACGTTGCCGAAACGGGTGGTGACGAACTTGGTCTTGCCGGGCATCCTGCCGGAGGCTATCTCGTTGCCCACTGTCTGGACATATATCTCGGCTATGCGCTTGGACGCTCCCATGACGTTGGTCGGGTTGACGGCCTTGTCGGTGGATATCATCACAAACTTCTCCACATTATACCGGATGGAGGCGTCCACGACATTCTTTGTACCGAAAACATTGGCCTGCACGGCCTCCACGGGGTTGGACTCCATAAGGGGCACATGCTTGTAGGCGGCGGCGTGGAAGACCACGTTGGGGCGGTACTTGTCGAATAGGGCGTCTATACGGTCCTTGTTGCGGACGTCGGCGATGACGAACTTCTTCTCCACGCGGGGCGCCTGGGAGCGGAGCTCAAGCTGCATGTTGTGCATCGGAGTCTCCGCGAAGTCCACGAGAATCAGCTTGCGGATAGGCATGTTGACCAGCTGGCGGCAGAGTTCTCCGCCGATCGAGCCGGCACCTCCGGTAACTACGACCACCTTGTCGGTGAGGAACTCGCGGATCTCGAGGATGCTTATTTTGATCTCGTCGCGGCCCAGCAGGTCCTCTATCTTGATTTCCCTTATCTTGTTGCGGAAGATGCTCTCGTCGAAAGTAGCCAGTGAGGGACGGACCAGAATCTGGATGCGGCGCTCGGAGCAGAATTTGACCAGATTGTCCTGCTCGTTGCGGGCAGCCACATTGCTGGGAAAGACTATGGCCGAGATCATGCGGGATGTGACCAGACGGGCAAAGTCCCGCTTGTTGTCTATATGGTAAATCTTATAGCCGCACAGCAGCTTGCTCTTGTCGTGGGTATCGTGGGTAATGAATCCGGCACAGCGGTAGGACGAATGCAGGGTCTTCTCCAGGAAATTGAGGGTATAGACCGAGTCGTCGTCAGTTCCGAAAATAAGGGTGTTCTTGACATAATAGTCCGGCACGGACGTAAGGGACAGGGCACTGTAGATATTTGTCAGCAGAATCCGCACCATTATCAGCAGGAAGAGGGTAAGAATCATGTCCAGAACAGCAAACATCAGGGCCCAGTTGCTGCGGATGAAAGACAGTCCGGCATACTTTATCAGAATATAAAGCGTACCCATGGCCAGCATCCCCTTGATGATGGATGCGAACGATATGCGCCACATCTCCCTCATGGTGGTGTGGCGCACTATCCCAGCGTAACTTTTTGTCAGCGAGAAGGATATGAGTGATATAACAATCGAAATGCCGGCTCCGATAAGATAATACTCAGTGGAGACCGTCATAGTCGAGAAGTAGTCGAACACGCCCATAACCAGAAGCGTCGACACGACAGAAGTTACAGTGTCTATGAGCAGTACCCAAAAACGGTTGACGTAATGCTTAGCAAAATATGATATAAGTTTATCAATTCTCTCGTTCTTCATAATCGGATGGATCAGGACATGTCATACCTATTGACCCACAAAAGGTGGGTTCTATCAATTCCATTTTTTATTT
>ULJB01005428.1_pt1 | contig 16593 bp, 16 predicted proteins | sample 1950771 | NCBI WGS metagenome assembly ULJB01 (sample SAMEA4835461, study PRJEB28245) | human gut metagenome | biome: gut microbiome; material: fecal sample | place: Denmark | collected 2008
TCAGGCAGAATATTTTCTTTACGCCCATATTTTAATTATACAACATGTGTCAAGTAATTAAAAAATAAAAAAACAGGCAGTTAACCTGTTTTTTTTGTAAAATTAAAATGGTGGGCTCAGAGGGGCTCGAACCCTCGACCAATTGATTAAGAGTCAACTGCTCTACCAGCTGAGCTATAAGCCCTTATTAAAATAATACTACTATAATTTAGCATTTAATTTGTTAAAAAGCAAGCAAAAATAAATTATTTATTTTACATATTCTCCTTTTATCTTATCAAATAATATTGGCGATTGATCAAAATAAATGTAAAATTTTTTGTCCGGAAGCGTTTGAAACTCTGTACCAAAGACTTCATTTGCAAATTTCCGGTAAAAATTTACCAGACTATTTGTATTTTTATAATATTCTTTGTTTATGTCGGGATTATAGTATGCAAGAAAGGTATTAAAATGAGATTTTAAAAACCATTCATCTTTCTTTAATTCCGGAAAATATTTTTGTTCATCGATGGTATACATTTTTTGCCGAATTCCATGATCACCGAATATAATTATGATCGGCTGTTTTTCTTTTGTGTTTAGCAGTTGATTTAAAAGATTTAATGTTATATTGTTTCCATATTTCAAAAAGGCAAGATAACTTTCATTATTTTGTTCGTAAAGATTGTTTCTAACCATTGTATCAAATTTATTTTGCTGAATAGAACCGTTTTCGTCATATAAATATGGCGGATGAGGCATTAGAAAATGTGCAAATACCAGCTTTTTGGTTTTATTATTATTAATGGCTATATTAATGTGTTTTAGAGTATTTTCTACCGGATTAGTTTTATTAAATATATTTATTACAGGTTCAAAAATTGTATTTGCAAAGAATAATGCTAATGTTGTTTGACCAGTGTAAAAAGTAGAGTTATAGACGTGTTGAACAAATTTGTTGTTAACGGATAATTCCAGAGGCCAGGAATTGAGATAATATATGTTATATTCAAGTTGTCTTGCAATTTTGAATAGTTCAGATTCGCTTATTGCATCAGAAGGTGCATTATAATGGAGAGAATCAATATAGTTAAAGTTTAATATGGAAGAAATAGTTGGTAATGTTTTATTGTAATTACTGTTTATATTGTCAAACACTAAAAAATCTTTTTCTTCTAATGTGTTGAGAAACTTCGTATTATCAAAACCGAGATGCTGCAGAGTGTCATTTCCCGCATACATATCTAGAAGAATAATGTATATATCTCTGTCAGGTTTTTTGCTTAATTTATATTCTTTAGTCTGATTAAAATGTTTATATGTAAAATTTGATATACTGATTACTTTGAAGAATGCATTACATACGCATAAAACAATGATGGCTGTTGTAAACGGTTTTAGAAATACAATAATTTTTTTTGTTTTTATTAGTACTACTGCAATCATTAAAATTTCAATAATTCCAATAATTTCAAATGAATTGAAATATGGATAATTAGTTAAAAATAGTTGAATATTATAAAGTATCGTTAAAATTATAATTGTTATTAAAACTGAATCAGTTTTGTTTTTTGTTATCAGATTTATTAAGCCTAATAAAATGAAGTAGACACATAGACCGCTGATTAGGACAATTCCGCCTATTAAGGCAACATTAATTATATTATTTGTGTACAGGTAAAAAATTTTATAAAGCGCTAAAAAACCGAACAAAAATAAAAATAAGGGTGATATATCAGCATCTTCTTTATCGTACTTAAGATTTTTTCTGCTTATAATTATGAATATTACGGCTAATATACAAAGCAAAAAGATTTGAATGCTGTTAAAAATTATTACATTCTGTTTAATATTAGCAATTATGAATGAATCAGTATCTGTTAAATGTGATTTAATATTTAATTTCAACGGAGTAATACATGCTGTATTTAATTTGGTACATGTCTTATTAATTTCTGAGAATGGAATGGAAACATTCCTTTTTGTAAAATAATTCTCCTGAATAAAGTTGGTAAAAAATATTAAAATAACGCATATTAAAGCATATATAATGCATTTTTTCCGGCTCATTTTGTCTCCATTAAATATAATGTTCGTTCAGTTTTAGAAATTTTTTCTTTGCATAAGATTTTGTAATATTCACAAAACTCATTTTCGAAATTAGCCTGTGTATAGTCATCAAATACATCTTTGCGATTAAGAAGCATTTTTTGCACTTTGGAATCTTTTTTGTCTACAAATTCAATAATTAAATATTTGCTAATGCTCGAAAAATATTTTGCTATATTTTCAAAAGGAATATTGTATGTAAATCTAAGATGATGAATTAATGCAAGCGCTAATATTAAATCAACATCTTTAGCTCTTTCCATAAGATTTTTCCGCTCCTTATTAGCCCAGCCTAATGAAGGAGACGGGTTTGCAAGGTCAAAGACAAGAGGAAAGATATTTTGTTCCTTATCCTGTTTTATTTTAAGATAGTTTTTTTCAATCGCCATTTTATCGATATCAAACGCAATCACATTTGCGCCGTTATCAGAAAAAATTCTTGAAAATATACCTGTATTGCTTCCGAAATCCCAGACATTTTCAGTTTTTATCATGGAACGGAAATTATTGATAATATTATATTTTTCGTCAAAACTTTTTTCTGTATAATTTGTAAAGCTGTAATAATCTTTCCATTCCGTCTCGTATTTGGGGAGCGTGATATTCTCAACTGTAGTGTACAGATTTCTGATAATATTTTTAAGCTGTTGTTTGTTAATTTTAACATTGTTGATTTTTTTAGAATTTTCAGAATATCTGTTTTGCATTTTGCTATGCAGATGTATATGCGTGAACAAATTTAAGTTAAATCTGGTTCCGAACGGTAAAAGTTTTGATGCCAGTTCAAGCGGTATACCATTAATATTTTGCAGGAACAATCCGTTCAAGCTTAAATCAGTATAGGCCATAAGTGCTAAAGGAGCAATAAAATTTTCACAAAATTGTTTATATGCAACCCAGGCTGTTCCTGCTTCATAAGTTTCAAATGATGATGTATCAATTAACAGCGGGTTATTATGCAGAAACTGAATATTAAAACAATTTGCGTCTTTAAGAGACATATTGTAATCCAGAGCAATTTGTTGAATTTTTAATGTTGCAAGGGCTGCATCTTTTAACTGTGAAAAACACCATTCCCACGGGTATGATATAAATACCTGTTCGGGTTTAATTACAATACAATTATTTTCTGTGCGAATTTCTTCATGTTTAAGTATAAGATTTTTTGAAACTAAATCATTATATAAACCGGAATCCATTAATTTTTTATATTCGGGAATATATCTTTCATAAATTTTTCTTACATATATTCCGTTTTCAATAAATACCTTTGCGTCAGGGTCTTTGAAAGATGCTTCTTCTCGTTTTTCAATAATATCCATTATTTCCCTTTTTTAAAAAATTGTTTTACTTTATCCTTCCAGAGATTAAATGTACAGCCAATTCCTACAAAACCGGCAATAATCATTTGTAACACCATACTTCCTGTCCCGGGATCAAGATATGCAAAAGCACATTGAGGTGCAATAATATTCATAAGAAACAAAATACTTAAAAAATATAAATTCTTCTTCAAAATAATTCCTCCATACGAAAAGTTTTTCAATTAATACACCATAATATCAATTTTGGTGCATTTTAATAAATTATACAAATCATATCATATTTTATTATGCCTTTCAAATTATTAAATATTTTTAAATAAGTTAAAATTCATATGGATATATTAAAAGAATAAGTGTTTTTCTTACCTGATGCACCAAAATTGATATAGTGATGTATTGTTAAATATTTTTCTTTATTTATTTTTTGCAATAAATTATTTTTTGTAGTAAAATCGGGTATTATGAGCGGGATAATTAAAGCTATGGTGATGTCGGCAGGTGTGGGATCAAGACTGGATCCTTTGACAAAATTTGTTCCTAAACCTCTGGTGCCGATTGCAAACAGACCTGTTATGGATATTTTGTTTGAAAAACTTGCATCAATCGGTGTAAAAGATGTTATCTGCAACACTTATTATCTTGCTGATAAAATTATTGAAAGATATGAAAATAACAATTCAGGTATAAATTTTAACTATATAAAAGAAGAAATTTTATCAGGAACCGCAGGCGGTGTTAAAAAATGCCAGTCTTTTTTTGATAAAGATTCTTGTTTTCTTGTGTTATCGGCTGATGGATTATCTAACGCAGATTTAAAAAAAGGTATTGAAATACATAGAAATTCTAATGCAATTGCGACTATTGGTATCAAAAGAATTCCGGCCGAAGATGTGTCGCACTTTGGAGTTGTTGTAACTGATGAAAATGGCTTTATAACTGAGTTTCAAGAAAAACCTTCTGCGGAACTCGCAAAAAGTAATTTTATAAATACAGGTATTTATATATTTGATTATAAAATTTTTGATTATATTCCGGAAAATACATTTTATGATTTTGCAAAAAATGTATTTCCGAAATTGTTAAAAGAGCATGCCATAAATACATTTGAGGTTGCAGAATACTGGAGTGATATCGGAACTTTAGAACAGTACAAGCAATCTACGCAGGATTTATTTAACGGAGAATGTAAATTTTCTCATGCCCCGATAGTTTATACGGATTCCGGCTCTTATATTGCAGAGGATGCTGTAATACCCGGATCAGTGAAATTTATCGGCAATTCTGTTATAGGAAAATATTCAAATATCGGTGAAAATTCGGTAATAGAAAACTGTATTATCTGGGATAATGTTGTTATAGGTGCTAATATAAGACTTTCTGACTGTGTAATAGCCTCAAACAGTGTAATAAAAACCGATTTGTCATCGCAAATTATTGGAGCAAATGAGATTATAGCTTCGGAATCTTTAAAAATATAATACTTGATTTTTAAACTTTTTGATGTTAGATTATTTATATTGTCTGAGGCTGTTGGCACTCTGGTGTTGATAAGTTTCATTAATACAAAAATATATCTGGGATTGTTGGCACTCTGCCAAGAAAACGATTGATTATCGTTTTCGAGATGGAAGGTAGCGTTGGTACCGCTGATAAATCCCAATAATACCGTAAATCTGGGACTGTGGCGCAGCGGTAGCGCAGGGGACTCATAATCCCTTGGTCGTGGGTTCGAATCCCTCCGGTCCCAGTTTTTTAATGTGTAAAATTAATTGTTTCACCTATTATTGTTTTTTATTCGTTCTATTTTAATGTCCGATTTGGATTTAAATTATTAAATGTCGTTTGGGTATACTTGCCTAACAATACTAAATTATAGCGGTCGAAAGTTCCTTGATGTAGTATTCATAAATGACCCCAATCGGACTTTATTGGGACTTTAAGATACAAAGAGTAGCCTTAAATCAGTCTGTAATTTACTGAAATCAAGGAATTTTTATAGTCCGATTAAAGTCCCATTTTTTGGGGGGGGGCAGGTATGCCCAACCGACAAAGCCGTATCTGCTGCTGGCTGACGTACAAGGTCAACTTTTTTAAAATTGATTATTCATTTCAATGTCGATTTCTTTAAATGCAGCATTTTCCTTTACTCTCCCTTTTACAAATCTAAATATATCATTTAATAATGATGCTTGATTTTCTGGATTTTCATCAATTTTACTATGCCTTGTAAATGAACATGCGACTTGTGCTAATTTATTGTTTTTGTTATGTTTCGTTAGGTGAATCTTTAGTTAATTTTTCAAAAAGAGCTCCGACTTTTTTGTGTTAATACTTAAATCTTTTACATTATTAACAAATCTGGCACCGAAATTAGGTTTTTGGTTTGGTTGGTAATTGTTTATTTGCATATTTTCCCCTTTCTTAACATATGAACTTTTTTATAACAAAATTCATAAATATATTTTTTTTCTAATATATGAAGTTATTGTAACATAATAAATTCAAAGAGCTTGTAGGGTTTCTACCCCAACACAAAGTGTCCCAAAAAATCAAACCATGTGTTCTTTTACATTTGTTTCTGTAAAAAATGTTTGTGGCTGTATTTTAATGTCCAGTTTACATGAAAGTCAAATCTTAAAATGTCATCCCTGAAATAAATTCAGGCAGGCTATGAACTTGTTTCAGGATCGTGTAACAGTAAGACTTTGATCCAATTTTACAGGTTTGAAGTTGCTTGATTGTCTATAATCAAACTGGTCGGAATCAGACTTTATTAGGACATAAAATCACAAAGAATATTTCTTAGTTAGACTAAACTCTTCTATAATCAAAGAAATTTTCGAGTCTAACTAATGTCCAATTTTATTGTTGGACTGAAAGCCCAACCTACTTATCCTATCCTACTTTAATAATCAGGTAATGTTTTATTATTAATCTTGTATATAAGGGATTAAATTTATAAATGTAACGAAATGTAAATGCGAGCTTAAAAAGGCTGAAACCCTTGATATAATCCTCATAGGATAGGATAGGATAGGATGTATTGCGCCCGTAGCAATTTTTTTGACCTGCAAAACTTTATAAAAATGTGTAGGTAATAACAAAAAAAGAAAGCAGGTAGAAATTATGTCAATGGAAACAAGATTATTTAATCATGGTGATAGCACTTATTTATTTACAAGAAAAACTGGTACAGTTCTTGGCTCCCCTAATTCTTATGATGCGAATTTACGGCGAGTTGAGAGTGACGGATCAGTTTCAGAACCGTTGATAACAAAAAAGAGAGATAGTTCTACTATTACAAGAAAGAATTCATGTTATAGAGGTGTTTCTTCTGAGATTAATCCTTGGTCTTTTGAGATTACTGATGGTGATAAATTAACACTTTCCGGTCGCTTAGACAGAGGAAAAGTTGAAGCCGTAGACGAATTAAAAATTCCTGTTGATAGGTATGGGAGAATATCCGGTGATTCTTTAGAAAACCTTTCGCCTATTGCAAAAAGATGGCTGAGAAAAGTTGGTGAATTTTTAGCAAAAGTTAAATAGGTAATTTTTAAGGATATGACACTGGAACAAGTTCAGTGTGGCAGTAAATAACAGGTCGGGCTTCTGCCCGACCTGTTTAAATTTATTATCTTGTTACGTAGTTCAATAATGTTCTGACACCTGCGCCTGTCGCACCTGATATAAATTCTTTCTGCGGTTTTTCAAGATAGGCGGTTCCTGCAATATCTATGTGGCACCATTTTGTATCTTTTACAAATTCCTGTAAGAATAATCCGGCAGTTGATGCTCCGCCGTAGCGCGAACCGGTGTTTTTCATATCTGCAATCTCGGATTTCAGGCTGTCCATATATTCTTTGAACATCGGAAGCTGCCAGTAAATTTCGCCTGAATCTTTTGCTGTCTGGATTAATCTTTCAATCATTTGTTCATCATTGCCCATAATACCTGATGCAACTGTTCCGAGAGCTACCATACAGGCGCCTGTAAGTGTTGCAATATCTATAACTTCATCAACTCCGAGTTCACACGCATAACAGAGAGCATCTGCAAGGGTTAATCTGCCTTCTGCATCGGTGTTATCTACTTCAATTGTTTTTCCGTTTTTGGCAGTTAAGATATCACCGGGTTTGTAAGATGAACCTGAAGGCATATTTTCGCATGCTGCGATAATTCCATGGACTTCCATATCCGGTTTAAGTTCCGTTAAAGCTCTCATTACACCTAAAATACATGCTGCGCCTGACATATCATCTTTCATCGTCAGCATTGATGAAGGCGGTTTAATATCAAGTCCGCCTGAGTCAAAGCAGATGCCTTTTCCGATAAGGGCGATTTTTTTCTTAACGTTTTTACCTGTGTATTTCATGTGTATGAATTTCGGCGGCTGTACGCTTCCCTGCCCTACGGCTAAATAAGCGCCCATCCCCATTCTTTCGATTTCATCTTTATCAAATACTTTTGTTTCAATACCTTCCAAACTTTCAGCTGTTTCAGCAAGTTTTGAAGGTGTTGCAATTTGAGCAGGTGTATTTGCAAGATCTCTTGTAAATTTCATTGCTTCGCCGAACACAATTCCTTCTTGAACATCGTTTTCAGAAAATCTTGCGAATGTGATTTCATCAAGATGATGTGCTTTTTCGGATTTATATTTGTCGTATGCATAATCTGCAATCATTGCACCGATAGCAGCAGATTTCCCGTAATCTGCATTTACATCAAAATCAAATACTGCATTTTTTGCCTTAATCTGATGAAGTTTTTTAACAGCTTTAGCAACAGCTTCTCTCATTTTGTTGTGGTCAAATTCTTCTTTTTTGCCGAAACCTATAACAAGGATTTTACCGGCAGGAATTTGTCCTAAAGTATGCAATAAATATGTTGTGCCGAATTTGCCTTCAAAATGATCTTTTTCTACCGCATAAGTATTGGCAAGCTCCTGAGAAGTTTTTTCACCTTCAAATTTATTGATGACTATAACTTCTGCAGGAGTGTTTTTTACGTCTTGTGAAACTTTAATTTTCATATATGTCTCTCTCCTTTTAACAATTTAAGTATACACTTTTTTTGAAGAATTGTAAATTAAAAATTTATGTAAGTGGCAAAATTTTGCTTTTACATATTTTTATAAGGTGAAAATGAGGTAATAAAATGGATTTAAAAGTAAATAATAATTATAACAATTTTCACAATTCTCACAATTCTCACAACCCCTCTTTTACAGCTCAATTAAGGGGGACAGCAATAAGAGCCGCAATTAGAAATGCTAAAGACGGTTTTCAAATTGGAGAAATCAGCGAAATAATTAACAATGCGCAAGAGATGGGGGATAAAGCTACAATAATTAACTGCTGTGCTGACGGCACAGTTATTGTAAGCAATAATAAGTTTGGAATTTCCGCTCATAAATATAAATTAAAAAAATATACACAATCTGACAATCCGGCTTTAGATTTGTTGAGAAATTTCTGCAGTGAAAACGGGGTATTGAAAGCTGAATATAATTTATTTAATTATATTTTTGAACATAGTAAAAATACGGCTTCTAAAAAAGCTAAATACAAGCTTTATTCATCATTACCGTTAAGCGGGACAACAAAAGGGATACTGGATGCCGCCGCGAAAAAGCAGGGAATTATTCCTGCTGCTCCTATGCCGGGGATAAATGCAAAAAATCCTGAAGAGGAGTTTGAAAAATTTAAGTCAATTATTTTGAAAAACTTTGAGAAATATATTTAATTACACACATAAAATATAAGAATTTTATGTTATGTATCAAAAAATAAATTTAGACTATACAAATATCTATTTACATGCTATCATATTGACAGATGTAGTAGGTAAATATTTTTTGGAAATATATGCAATAAAATTTATTTATATAGTTAAATAGTTTGAGGCTCGATAGGTTATATGTATCGGGCATTGCGTGTATTATTAAAAAATAGAAAAGGATAAGGTATAAAACTTTATGGACTTTTTATTGATTATTGCGGTTATTGCGGTAATAGCATTAATCGCTGTGCTGTTTGTCCAGCAGAGCAAAACCAAATCCGTGCTTCAATCTGTTGAAAAAGACAGGAAAGCATTGGAAGAAAAAGAAAAACTGCTTCTTAAAGAGGCAAAAATTAAAGCAATTGAAGAATTGCAGGATGACAGAGAGAAACTTAACGAAGAAGAAAGAGAAAGACGTCAGGAGCTTGCAAGACAGGAACAAAAACTCGCAAAACGCGAAGATATGCTTGAAGATAAAATTCAGGAATATACAGAAAAAGATTTACAGGCTCAAAGAAAGTTGGATGAACTTCTGGAAAAAGAAGATTATCTTGCTGAAATTGTTCAAAAACAGACAACCGAACTTGAGAGAATTTCCGGAATGTCTGCAGAAGACGCTAAAAATATGCTCCTTGACCAGCTTAAACATGATCTGGCGCAGGAGCAGATGCAGCTTATCAGAGAAAATGAAGCTAAGATAAAAGAAACATCATTAGAAAAGGCAAAAGAAATTTTATCAACAACAATGCAGAGATGTATGATTGAGCAGGTGGTTGAAACAACAGTTTCTGTTGTTGCCTTACCCAACGATGAAATGAAAGGCCGTATAATAGGACGTGAAGGACGCAATATCAGAGCATTAGAAACTTTGACAGGAGTTGATTTGATTATCGATGATACCCCTGAAGCCGTTGTATTATCAAGTTTTGACCCTGTAAGACGCGAGATTGCTAAACTGGCTCTTGAAAAACTTATTGTAGACGGTCGTATTCACCCTGTCCGTATTGAGGAAATGGTTGAAAAAGCTCAGGATGAAATTGATAAAAAAATCTGGGAAGAAGGCGAAAATGCTGCTCTTGAAATGGGTGTTATGGGCTTGAATAAAGAGCTTATCAAAACTCTTGGTCGACTTTATTACAGAACAAGCTACGGGCAGAATGTATTGAAGCATTCTCTTGAAGTAGGGCACATCGCAGGCATGCTGGCCGCAGAAATCGGTGCGAATGAAAAAATTGCAAAACGTGCAGGTCTTTTGCATGATATTGGTAAAGCTGTTGATCAAACTCAGGAAGGCACACATATTCAGCTCGGGGTTGAACTTGCGTCAAGATATGGAGAACGGCCGGAAGTAATTCATGCAATAGAAGCCCACCACGATGATGTTGTAGCAAATACAATTGAAGCAGTTCTGGTAAAAGTTGCCGATGCAATTTCCGCAGGCAGACCCGGTGCAAGACGCGACACGCTTGAAATTTATATTAAACGTCTTCAGAAGATTGAAGAAATAGTTAACAGTTATGAAGGTATTAAGCAATCATTTGCGGTTCAAGCAGGACGCGAGGTCAGAATTATTGTTGAATCTGAAAGATTTGATGATCTTGCATCACAGAAACTGGCAAGAGATATTGCAAAACGTATTGAAGACGAACTTGATTACCCCGGACAAATCAGAGTTACGGTAGTAAGAGAGTTCAGAACAACTGAAATAGCTAAATAAGTGTAAAAGTGAACAGGGAAGTGTGAAGAAAGAGCTAAAAGCCGCTTCACTCTTCACATTTCACGCTTCACTACAGAGGTGTAAATGACAGGTGATGATAAAAATATAAAAGTTTTATTTTTCGGCGATCTTGTGGGCAGACCGGGAAGATTTGCCGTACGGGATTTTCTGATGCCGGACGATCCTCAAGCTCTGCCGCAGGCAGCTGGAGAAAAGTATGATTTTATAATCGCTAATGTTGAAAATGCATCTCATGGTTTCGGGCTTACTGAAAAGAATTATAATGAATTATCCGAATACGGGATTGATTGTATGACATCAGGCAATCATATCTGGGATAAAAAAGAAATTTTTAACTACATAGATAAAGCTGATAAATTAATCAGACCTTTTAATTACCCTGAAAATACTCCAGGTTTCGGAAGCCGTATTTTTGAAACAGAGAACGGTGTTAAAATAGGGGTTATAAATGTTCTTGGCAGAGTTTTTATGGCGCCTGTTGAATCTCAGTGGACTGTTGTAAAAGATGAAATTGAACGTTTAAAATCAATTACCCCTGTCGTGATAGTTGATTTTCATGCAGAAGCTACGGCAGAAAAAATTTGTTTTGGAAAATTTTGTTCAGAACTTGGCGTCAGTGCATTTTTTGGAACTCATACACATGTGCAGACAGCCGATGAACAAATTATTAATAATATGGGCTATATAACAGACGCAGGTTTTTGCGGTGCGGCTGAAAGTGTTATCGGAATGGACTATAAAACTTCTCTTAACCGTTTTACAACTGTTATTCCCGAGCGGTACGATGTAGCGGACAGTAATGTCGTCCAAATAAATGCTGTTGAAGTGGAAATTAATCAAGTCAGCGGGCATACTGTAGCTATAAAAAGAGTTTTTTGTTATGCAGATAAGAGTAAAAAGGAAGAGGAAAATGAAAAGTGATTTGCACATTCATACATTCTACTCGGACGGAGTTTTCTCGCCTGAAAAGATTGTCGATACCGCAATTGATGTCGGACTTCAGGCAATTGCTTTGACCGATCACGATAATGTTTTGTCATACAAAGTCGCAAAAGACTATTTGAAAAAACAAAATAAAGAAGACAAGCTTGAGATTATTCAGGGGATTGAAGTAAATACGCTTTATAAAAATTATGAAGTTCATATTTTAGGTTACTTTATGGATGTAACTGATAATGATTTTCAGGAATTGTTAAAAATTCAGCAGCAGGCGCGTGTCAAGCAGACAAAAGAGATTCTCGCGCTTCTTGCTAAAAAAGAAGGTATCAGAATAAAGTTTGATGATATAAAAAAACAGGTCGCTGAAGGCGGAAGTATCGGCCGTCCGCATATTGCAAAAGCTATTACAAATGCCGGCGGTACAACAAGCGTTATGGAAGCTTATGCAAAATATATCCATGACGATTCTCCTGTTTATGTACAGAGAAAAACGGTTACTCCGCAAGATGCTGTTGAAATTATTTATGATGCCGGCGGTGTTCCTGTAATAGCTCACCCTCATGATCTTGATATTGCGGAAAGTTTGATTAAAGAACTTATGCAGTACGGTTTAAGAGGTATTGAAGCTTACCATAGAAAACACACTCCGGCATGTGTTGAATATTTTTCATCAATGGCGGAAGAACTCGGGCTTATTGTAACCGGCGGATCTGATTTCCATGCACCGAATATTATGAACGGCCAGATAATTCTCGGTAAAAACTTTGTTCCTGAATGGGTTTACGATAAATTAATCGAAGAAAAAAAACGTATTGATATGGCATAATAAGAGGCTTTTTTATGACAGTTAAAAACAGGTGGAAACTTGAATATTCTATAGCTTTGTTTGTAATGCTTGGAGTGATACTGCTTATAATGCCTTTTTCTATAGAAAATACAAGGCAGGCAAATTTTATTTCAAAGTGGAACGAAAAATTAAACCGTGTAGAATATATGTTTTCGGTTATAAATGCCCATATAACGGATGATATGCTAAAAAGTATGAATAAAGCTACTACTTCCCGTGAACGAGAAGGGTTGTTATTGACCGTTATAAAGCCGTATTTGCGTGTTAATACTGATAATTATCCTATAAAACATTACAAACCGCGTTATATGAACGGTTCGCATGTTTATAAAGGACAGACTTATTATTTTAATGATTTTTATTTTGCGGAAAACAATACTATTATCGGGTTTAAAGATATTAAAACAGACAAATCATCTGATATATGGTTTTTGATGATGTTTGATATAAACGGCCTTTTGCCGCCGAACAGGTGGGGTAAGGATATTTTTGGCATAAATATTTATGACGGCGGGAAAATAGAACCTTTTGGATATGATAAAAGTATGGAAGAATTACGAAAAGATTGTTCTTCATCGGGAACGGGGGTAAGCTGCTCATATTATTATAAAATAGGCGGTGGTTTTGATGAATGATATAAAACGTGTTTGCGTATTCGCATCTTCCTGTAATTATCTTGAAAAATCATTCTACGGTGAAGCTGAAAAATTCGGGGATTTGTTAGGCAAATCCGGTTTTGATATGGTATATGGCGGAAGTTCTCTGGGACTTATGTGGGCTTGTGCTAAAAAAGTTAAAGAAAACGGCGGGCAGATAATCGGTGTTATGCCTGAAAAATTACATAATATGGGAGTTAATACCGATGAATGTGTCGAGTTGTATATTACTCCATGTATGCGCAGCCGGAAAGCCAAAATGGACGAAATATCGGATGCTGTTGTCGCACTTCCTGGAGGTTTCGGGACTCTTGAAGAGTTATCGGAAATGATTGTACAAAAACAATTAGGTTATAATAACAAACCTGTAGTAATTTTAAATACAAACAATTTTTATGATAAATTAATCGAATTTTTAGATGAAGTAATTGAAAAGAAATTTGCATCCAAAAATGCACGCGCACTCTTTTTTTTAGCTTCAACGCCTTTGGAAGCTGTTGAATATTTGAAAAATTATATCCCGCAGAGTGCCCAGGTTACAAAAGAACATATTTACAACAGGTAAATCTTTTTAATATTGCAGCATTGAAACAGTTCTCGGAGAATCTGTTAATTTTTCTCTGCCGTTAAGATCTGTCAATTCGATTAAAAATGCTATACCGACTAAATTCGCCCCTGTTTTTTTGACAAGTTTGCAGGCAGCTTCCGCTGTCCCGCCTGTTGCAAGTAAATCATCAACAATTAACACATTTGCGCCTTTTTCGAAAGCATCTTTATGAACTTCAATCTTATCTGTGCCGTACTCAAGAGAATATTCCTGAGAATACGTTTCGGCAGGTAATTTGTTGGGTTTTCTGATAGGAACAAACCCAGCATTGAGTTTGTAAGCCATAGGCATGCCGAATATAAAACCTCTGCTTTCTATCCCTGCTACATAATCAATTTTTACATCTTTAAATTGTGCGCACAGATAGTCTATCATCACCTTTAATGTTTCAGGATCTTTCAGTGCTGTTGTTATATCGCGGAATATAATCCCTTCTTTTGGAAAATTCGGAACTGATCTGATTTTATTTCTTACGTCTATAATTGTTTCTGTAGCCATTTTTATTTTTCTCCTTTTATTTTAATCCTCTTTGCCGGATTTTGTGTAGTTTTTAAATTCTCCTTCAGAGGTTCTTTCGGCAAGTATTTGTTTTAATTTTTCTCTGTATTTTTCGGTATACTCTTTAGTATATTTTTTAGTTTTCTCTAATTCTTTTTTGATGAAAGCTTTTATGCTTGCTTCTTCTTCCAGAACAAGACCGTGTGCGGTTTTGCCCCAATTCATATCTTTTTTCAAGAAAAGTATTTTAAAGCATATATATAAAACAAGCGGGAACCATATTATAAAAAGATAAATAGAGGTTTCCAATGCCTCAAAAGTCGCATCGAGTCTCGGCATGTAATCATATCGCCTCAAAGCATATCTGGCTCCGAAAAAGAAGCCGAATCCGATAGCACATCCGATAACTATAGATGAGTAAAGCATGTGAGGCGGTGCCTGTTTGGCGAGAACTTTAAAACCGCGGATAAGAATTTCCATGACAAACCAGCCCGGCATGATAAACTGAGTTATATATGCTGTCATATCAAGGCTTGCGCGCAGAGACATATCTTTTGAAAACAAAACATCTCCGGCATATTCAAGATATCTTCTGATTGTTCCTTCCAGCCAGCGTCTTCTCTGTCTGTAAAGCGGTCTTAAATATATAATTCCTTCTTCATAAACAACAGCATCAGGACAAAATCTTATATCCCAGCCTTTTATGTGCAATCTTGTAGACATATCAAGATCGTCAACAAGTGTATAGTTATTCCATCCCCCGATATCATCTAGCGCCTGGCGTTTAATAAGCTCTCCGTTGCCTCTTAATTCTACAGCGCCTTTAATAGAGTCTCTTCCTACTTGAAAATGTGTATCCATTGTATATTCATTGTTCTGGCATCTGGTTAAAAGATTTACGTTTTTGTTTCTTATAACTTTTCTTGCCTGAACAGCTCCAACATCTTTAGGCTCAAGATACGGTATAAGTTTTGAAAGGAATTCTGGTTCCACTGTGGCATCAGCGTCAAATACAAGTATTGCTTCCCCTTTTGCAATTTTAAAAGCGTCATTTAATACGGCAGATTTGCCCGGGAATGCATCTTTAGGTCTTATAAGTGCTGTAACTTTATCATATTTGTGTTCGAGATCTTTTATAACGGATGCAGTGTTATCGGAGCTTCTGTCATCAATTACGATAATATCAAAATTTTCATAATCCATGTTTAATATGTTGCGTACAGTGTTTGAAATTACGCTTTCTTCATTGTGAGCGGGTATCATGACAGTAACTGACGGTTTGTAGTTTTCGTTAATTATTTGGGGATATTTTTCAAGTTTACGTTTTTTAAGTTTGTAAGAAAGGTTCAAAAATAAAGCGTATATGAACATGAACGTGCATAAAAGCGCAAGTCCCCAAACTGTATTAAAATAGCTTTGAAATATGTAAATAAAAACTCCGAGTCCAAAAACTATGGTAAATAAAAGAATTCTTTCTTTCATGTTGACAATACCTTTTTATACTCCCGTTTTAATTCCTATAATATTATAGCAAAAACTAATTTTTCCCGTCCAAAATAAAAACAATTTATTACTTTTTGTAATACAAATTCCTCTATTTGTATGTTTTATTGGTAAAAAAGTGTTAAAAAACGTAAAAATACTTGCTTTTAAAATAAATTACGCTATAATTAAGGATGTACAAAGAGAGAAGGAGTTTTATTATGAACAAAGAAGAATTAGTACAAGAAATTGCAAAAAAATCTAACGTAACTCAAAAAGAAGCATCAGAAGTTTTGGGTGCTTTAATTGAAACTATTCAAAAAACAGTTTCTAAAGGTAAAAAAGTTACATTAGTTGGCTTCGGTACTTTTGAATCAAGAAAAAGAGCTGCAAGAGTTGGCCGTAACCCTCAAACTGGCAAGGAACTTAAAATCCCTGCAAGAACAGTTCCGGCATTCTCTGCTGGTAAAAAATTCAAAGAAGCTGTTAACAAAAAATAAGCAGTTTTTTGAAAGCTTTGTAAACAACGGACTTAACATTATTGTTAAGCCCGTTGTTGTTTGATATAATATATAATAATATTAAAATTGAATTTAAGAAAGGAGCAAAGTATGGAAAGTTTATTACGAAGT
>ULJB01040968.1_pt1 | contig 15945 bp, 14 predicted proteins | sample 1950771 | NCBI WGS metagenome assembly ULJB01 (sample SAMEA4835461, study PRJEB28245) | human gut metagenome | biome: gut microbiome; material: fecal sample | place: Denmark | collected 2008
TACGGCCGGTCAGGCCGGTGTCGCCGTGGGGGCCTCCGATGACGAATTTGCCGGTGGGGTTGACATGGAGGATGAAGCGGCCGTCGAAGAGCTGACGGGTGCGTTCGGGCAGGCGGGCGATGATTCTGGGAATCAGTATTTTCTCGATGTCCTCGCGGATACGGGCCTGAATGGCGGCGTCATTCTCCGGAGTGCCGGGCACCATGCCTTCGGCAGCGGGGAAGTCGTCGTGCTGGGTGGATATTACGATGGTGTGCACTCTGAGCGGCCTGTGGTCGTCGCTGTACTCGATGGTGAACTGGGACTTGGCGTCCGGGCGGAGGTAGGGCATGGGGGAGGGGTTCTCCCGACGGATCTTCGCCAGCTCTATCAATGCTATGTGGGTCAGGGTGAGGGGCAGGGGCATGTACTCCTCGGTGTCGCTGCAGGCGTAGCCGAACATCATGCCCTGGTCGCCGGCGCCCTGCTCCTTCTTCTCCTCGCGGACGACACCGCGGTTGATGTCGGGGGACTGCTCGTGTACGGCGGAGAGGATGCCGCAGGACTTCGAGTCGAACATGTAGTCGGCCTTTGTGTAGCCGATCTTCTCTATCACGCCGCGGGCCACGTGCTGGATGTCAACGTATGCGTCTGAGCGGACCTCACCGCCTATGACGGCCAGTCCGGTGCTTACAAATGTCTCGCAGGCCACCTTGGCCTCGGGGTCCTGACGCAGGAAGTCGTCGAGGATGGCGTCCGATATCTGGTCGGCCACCTTGTCAGGATGTCCTTCTGAAACTGATTCTGATGTGAAAAAGTATGCCATAATACATTAAAGGTATATAAAACAAAAAAATCTCTTCCGAACGGGTTTCGGAGAGATTTGACAAAACACTAACTGTATGAAAGATTCATTTTAGCATTTTTTAGTGTGGTTGCAAGCAGGCAAATCTGTCCACAAAACTCGTTTTACATTCCCTTTTCAGAAATGTCGCGCAAATGTCACAACAAAAATTTGGATATGCAAATTTTTTTGAATTTTTTTGCGGAAAATTTTACAACCAAATTACAATCTACACCAATGGAAAGAACAATCAGAAAGATTGCTTTGACCCTTCTGAGCATCTTCGCCGCCACTGCGGCATTCGCTCAGGTCACAACATCATCAATCAGCGGTAAGATTACGGATGAGAGCGGTACAGACCTCGCGGGAGCGACGGTTATCGCTGTCCATGTCCCTTCCGGTACCCAGTACTGGACTATAGCGGACTCCAAGGGTAACTACCGCCTGCTCAACATCCTTCCCGGCGGCCCCTATACCCTGAGGATAGAGATGCTGGGCTTCAAGACCACCGAGGTTACGGACATCAACGTGGCCCTGGCCGACAACTTCGTAGTAAACACTGCCCTCCAGGAAGAGAGTATGGACCTCGATGAACTCGTGGTAGTGGCAGAGAGCGCTACTTCCAACATGCGCTCGGACCGCTCCGGAGCGGTTACATCCCTCAACCTCAGGGCTATCAACAGCATCCCCGTCATCAGCCGTGACGTGCAGGACATCATCAAGCTGACACCCCAGGCATACGACAGCGGCAACGGTCCTCAGATCGGCGGCGGTACCTACCGTCAGAACAACTTCACCATCGACGGAGCGGCTGCCAACAACGCTTTCGGTATCGGAGGTACCATGCCTGCCAACGGCTCTCCTATCTCCATGGATGCCATCGAGCAGATATCCGTCAATGTGACTCCTTACGATGTCCGTCAGAGCGGTTTCATCGGAGCGGCCATGAACGCCGTGACCCGTTCAGGACACAATGAGTTCCAGGCCTCCGCATACTCCTATTTCTATAATGAGAAGTTCAGAGGCACAAAGGTAGAGGGTACTGAACTCACCGTCAACCCTGAGCAGCACCTCCTCGTAGGAGCCCGCGTCGGCGGTCCCATCATCAAGGACAAGCTCTTCTTCTTCCTCAACTTCGAGATGGAGAGGGATGTGGAGCCGGGTCCTGCCAGCCGTGCTTCCGTACCCGGAGCCGAATACACTACAGGAGAGGACAACATCGCCCGTCCCCACGCCTCGGTTATGGACAAGCTTTCCAACTATCTGATCAAAAATTACAACTACAGTCCCGGTGCATATCAGGGCTATTCATCCATCAGCCCCGCCTATAAGTTCCTCGCCCGCATAGACTGGAACATCAACCACAACCATAAGCTGAACATCCGCTACAACATGACCAACTCGAAGAGTCCCCTTCCTCCCTCGACTTCCACCAGCGGTCTCGGAAACAGGGACTTCGCAGTAGGTGACAGACAGGACAGAGAGGCTCTGTATTTCCAGAACGCACGCTATTTCCAGGAGAACAACTTCTCCTCCGTAGTGGCTGAGCTCAACTCCCGCTTCCTGGATGGTAAGGTCAACAACGTGCTCCGTGCCACTTACTCCCATCAGTACGAGCCCCGCAGCACAGAGGGCGGCCGCTTCCCCTTCGTAGATATAGCAGTAGGAGACTACTACTACACTTCCTTCGGTACCGAGCTCTTCTCTTTGGGTAACCTCCGTGACGTGAACACCGTGACCGTGACCGATGAGGTTACCGCATCCCTCGGCATCAACCAGCTCACCGCCGGCGTGCAGTACGAGTGGAACAGGACCAAGAACGGTTTCCAGAGGTTCGGAGCGGGTTACTATACCTTCCTGTTTGACACAGAGGACGACCTTGAGGCTGCTATTGACAACGGTACGCTTTTCGATAATCCTTACCAGTACGCCATCACCCACTCCTTCAACGACGACTGGTCCCAGGCCTTCCCTCAGTTCGATTTCCATCAGGTGTCCCTCTACCTGCAGAATGAGATGTCATTCAACCGCTTCAAACTCAGTTACGGTCTCCGTGTAGAGCTGCCCATCTACCCTTCACTGGACTATAACTTCAACCAGCAGGTAGCCGATGCCACCTTCGCCGACTACAATGGCAATGGAGGCAAGTACGATACCCGTCAGCTTCCTTCCACCAGCGTGATGTTCTCGCCCCGTATCGGTTTCAACTGGGATATCCTCGGCGACCGCAGCCTCGTGCTCCGCGGAGGTTCGGGCTTCTTCACAGGCCGTCTGCCTTTCGTATGGATCGTGGCTCAGGCAGGTGACTCCGGAGTGATTCAGGCTACCACCACAAGGGTGTCCGGCAATGATCAGGTTCCTCCCTTCATGGTTGATAGAACAGATCAGCTCGACTGGCTGTATCCCGATGGAGCCACCCCCAGCTCTACCAAGATATCCAGCATCACTCTGATGGCTCCCGATCTCAAGATGCCCCAGACCTGGAAGAGTTCCCTGGCACTCGACTACATCATGCCCGGCGATGTCATGCTCTCCGTGGAGGGTGTCTACAACTATGACCTCAATCCCGTGACCATCACCAATGTAGGTCTCCAGGACCCTGTATACTCCAACATCAACAACTTCGCCGACAACCGCTACGTGTGGGACGGCTACTACGAGCCCAGTCTGCAGAATGCCTATCTGCTGTGCAACTCCAAGAAGGGCGGCCACTACTATTCCGTGACAGCCAAGCTGGAGAAACATAATTTCTATGGTTTCGACGGTATGATAGCCTACACCTACAGCAACGCTCTCAGCTACGGTGACGGCTGGGGAGACCAGGTGTACTCTGCATGGCAGAACGCTGCTACCGTCAACGGTCAGAACCTCGTGGAACTCGGTTATGCCGGCTACGTGATGCCTCACCGTCTGATTGCCTCCCTCAGCTATACCGCAGACTATGCCCGTAACTTCGGAACCGGTATCAGCATCTTCTATGAGGGCGGTCCCCGCGGCCGTTACTCCTACACCTACACTGACAACATCGTGGGTGACGGCGGTGCCGAGAACCTCATCTATGTTCCCCGCAGCAAGGACGAGCTTACTTTCGAGGGCTATACCATAGACGGTACTGACTATTACTACTCTGCAGAGGAGCAGGCCGAGGACTTCTGGAACTATATCAACAACAGCAAGTATCTCAAGACCCGCAAAGGCCAGTATGCCGAGCGCAACGGCCTGGTGGCTCCCTGGACACATCAGTTCGACGTGCGTATCTTCCAGAACTTCTACATCCCTCAGAAGAACGGCCAGCGCCATACCATCCAGATCGGACTGGATATCGAGAATATAGGCAACCTCCTCAATCAGAACTGGGGACACTACTGGTCGATAAACAACTCCGAGATACTCGAGATCGCCGGCAACGGCTACACCCAGGGCGGTGCAGGCCAGAGCGCAGCACCTGTATATCACTTCAGGACCAATGGTAAAGAGCGTCTGACGAGCGAGTTCTCTCCCAGCAGAAGCCTCTCCTCCACCTGGATGATGCAGCTCAGCCTCCGCTGGATTTTCGACTAGAAGGAACCGGTACAGAGGATAAATTTAAATCCCGGCAGTCTCTCGCGAGGCGGCCGGGATTTTTTATAGTGGAAAATGTATGAAAAAATGTCAGATGGAGGTCTCGAACTCCCTGAGGAAGCGTACGTCGTTCTCGAAGTACAGTCTCAGGTCCTTGACTTGCCATTTCAACATGGCTATGCGTTCAATTCCCATGCCAAACGCGAAGCCGGTGTACTCCTTGGGGTCTATGCCGCAGGCTTCCAGAACGTTGGGGTCTACCATGCCGGCGCCCATGATCTCGAGCCAGCCGGTGCCCTTGCAGATGTTGCAGCCCTTGCCGCCGCAGATGTTGCAGCTGATGTCCACCTCGGTGCTGGGCTCCGTGAAGGGGAAGTAGGAGGGACGCATGCGGATCTTGGTGTCCGGACCGAACATCTCGCGCACGAAGATCAGAATCGTCTGCTTGAGGTCGGCGAAGGAAACGTTTTTATCAACGTACAGGCCTTCTACCTGGTGGAAGATACAGTGGGCGCGGGCCGAGATGGCCTCGTTGCGGAATACCCTGCCGGGGCATATCACGCGGATAGGGGGCTTGCGGTTCTCCATGGTCCTCACCTGTACTGAACTGGTGTGGGTGCGCAGAAGGACCGGATTGACGCCTGAGGAGATGAAGAATGTGTCCTGCATGTCCCTGGCCGGATGGTCCGGAGGGAAGTTGAGGGCCTCGAAGACGTGGTGGTCGTCCTCGATCTCGGGGCCTTCCGCCAGGGCATAGCCCTGCTTGCGGAAGATGGAGATGATCTCCTCGCGGGTGAGGGATATGGGATGTCGGGTACCCAGTTCAAAATGGTCTCCCGGCATGGTCATGTCGAAGGAGGGGGTTGCGCCTTCGGAAGACTCGGCGGTGCTGTTGCGGAGTTCCTCGATCTTGGCTGCCGCCGCATTCTTGAGATTGTTCAGTTTTTGGCCGAATTCCTTCTTCTTATCCGCCGATATGGTGCGGAATTCCTCGAAAAGCTGGGTGATCTCTCCCTTCTTGCCGAGCAGATGGACCCTCAGTTCCTCGATTTCCTTTTCTGTCTTTGCCTTTGCACCCTGAATTTCTGCCAGGATGCTCTCGATTTTATCGTTGATCATATTGTTGAACTGATTGAATTATTCCCATTTAACAGCCTTGCGCGACAGCGGCATGGTCATGCAGCGGGCTCCGCCGCCTCCACGGGGCAGCTCTGAACCCTCTATGGTGATTACGCAGCGCTTGTCGCCCTTGACGGACGCCTTGCCCTCGATGAAGTCCCATGCGGGGATGATCTCGAAGCCGTGCTTGGACAGTTCCTCGAGGGTATGGGTGTTGCGCGCGTAGGAGATGACCTTGCCGGGGGCGAAGGCGAAGAAATTGGCTCCGCTGTGCCACTGCTCCCTTTCCTGGTCCCATTCGTCCGACTCTCCTCCGCAGATGATGGGCTCGAGGTCCATGCCCAGGCGGCGCAGGACGGTGAGAATGTTCGAGACGCTGTTGATCTTGACCACCTTGCCGTTCTCCATGGTGATGTGGACGGTCTGGTACTGGTTGTCGCCGAGGATGAGGGGCTCGAATACCATGCATTTGTCCCTGTCCAGAAGGGTGAATACCATGTCCAGGTGGATGAAGGACTCGGGGGTGCGGGGCAACTGCTGAACGATGATGTGGCGGCGTCCCTCAGGCGCGAGGGCTCCGAGACGGGCGGCCAGCAGGTCGATGCCCTGGGTGCTGGTGCGGGCGCCGTTGCCCAGCAGGAGGATGTCGTCACGGGCGATAAGGATGTCTCCGCCCTCCATATAGATGTCCGGGTTGCCGGGCTGATAGTCGTAGGCGTTGATGATGCCGCAGCTGAACTCGCCGCTGCCCTTGTAGATGGCTTCCATGATCAGGGACTCGCGGGTCCTTACGCGGTTGGCCATCTTGCATATCAGTGCGTTGTTGCCTATGGTCACTGATGCGTCGCGGGTGAAGTAAAAGTTGTAGAGGGGGAAGAGGGCGTAGTAGTCCTCGTTGAGGAATGATGTCAGGGTGTTGATCTTGGCCGGGAGTCCCTCGATGAGGACCTTGGCCAGACGGGCCGAGGACATGTCCATGAGCATGTCGAAGTAGTCGGTGACCTGTTCCATGACGCAGATCTTGCCGATGAGGGCCTGGCGCTCGGCGTCGTTGTCGAGGACCTTGACCAGCAGGTCGCTTACGGTATATACTTTGGCCAGTTTCTCCAGTACGCCGCTGAGCTGGGCGTATTCTTCCTGGGCTATGGAAAGATTGAGTATGTCGCTGTAGAGTGCTCTCTGGGCCATTTTCGGGGTCATGTTCTCGACCTCGGCTCCGGGGGTGTGGAGCAGCACGGCGTCCAGCTGGCCTATTTCGGACTGGATGTTGATGTTCAGTGGTTTCTTGTCTGTCATATAGTGTTTCTCCTGTTTGATTACATGTATCTGGACTTCTCGTTGACCGCCAGGTCAGTAATTATCTCCTTGAACTTACCTTCCTTGCGGGGGCAGATCATGAGTACGTCGTCTGTGTTGATGACCAGGTAGTTGCTCAGTCCTTTAACGACCACCAGCTTGTCCTTCTCGTGGGAGACGATGACACTGTCGGTGGTAGTGTCGATCATTGAGTCGGGACATTTGATCAGGTTGCGGCTGTCGTCCTTGGGAGCGTGGAGATAGAGAGATTCCCATGTGCCCAGGTCGGTCCATCCGAACGAGGCCTGGAATACCCATGCGCGGCTGGTCTTCTCCATCACTCCGTAATCGATGGAGATGGCCGGGCAGTCTTCGTAGCTCTTGTTTATGAAGGCTTTTTCCTGGGGAGTGCCGTAGTATCTGTAGCCTTCCTTGAAGAGGGAATATATCTCGGGCAGCCATCTCTCCAGGGCCTTGCAGATGGTGGCGGCGTTCCATACGAAGATGCCGGAGTTCCAGAGAAACTCTCCGCTGTCGACGAATACCTGGGCCAGCTCGCGGTTGGGCTTCTCGGTGAAGGTCTTGACCTTGTAGGCGATGTTGCCGTCCACAGTGGTGGACTCCTTCATGCTGCACTGGATGTAGCCGTAGCCTGTCTCAGGACGGGTCGGGTCGATGCCCAGCGTGAACAGCTCGTCCTGGTGCGACGCGTAGTTCATGGCGGCAGTAATGGTGTCTATGAAGAGGCTTTCATTGGAAATGAAATGATCCGAGGGGGCCACAACCATCGTTGCATCCGGATTCATGTGCCGTATCCTGGTGGCCGCGTATGCGATGCAGGGTGCGGTGTTGCGGCGGTAGGGCTCGGTCAGGATGTTCTCCAGGGGAAGGTCCGGCAGATGCTCGTGCACCAGGTCCGCGTAGGCTGCGGATGTGACTACGAAAATATTCTGTCCGGGTACAATCTTGATGAAACGGTCGTATGTCAGCTGTATGAAGCTTTTGCCTATACCCAGGATGTCCAGGAACTGTTTGGGCCTGGTGTTCCTGCTTACCGGCCAGAAACGGCTGCCGACGCCTCCTGCCATGATCACGCAGTAGAAATTATTGTTCATCATCTCGTAGAATCTTTATAAGTTGTGTTTTGTCTTCAGTTTATAGGTCCAATGCCAGGAATGCATCCTGGATATGGTTGAGCCTTAGAACCTTCCCGCTTCCGTCAAGCACTATCGACACTATGTCGAAATGTACGGGTGCCGTTGTTTTCCGCGACCGCAGGTATGAGTTTGCGGCCGCTTCCAGATTATGCTGTTTCCGGCGGTCCACAGTCTGCTCCGGCTCCACTGCCGTCGGTTCCTTCCTGGTCCTGACTTCCACTACGTGAATGCCGTCACTGTTCTCCATTATCAGATCCACCTCCTTGTAGCGGCAGCGCCAGTTTCTTTCAAGCAACTTGTATCCTCTCTGCAAAAGGTATTCCAAAGCCATGTCCTCGCCCATCCTGCCCGTCTCATACCGTCCTCCGTCTGCCCTCGGGCTTATTTTCCCTTTCTTTCCTACGGGCACCGTCCTGCTCCGTTGTCCGCCCCTGCGTCCTGTCCCTCCGATATTGATCGGCGCGGGCCCCTGCATCCAGTTCCTCCTTCCCATACTGCACCTAATTTTAATAGCTTCGCAAAGATAGCGAAAATCCTCCTATGACGGGTCAGCCCCTCCTGAAAATTGAAATTATTCTCAAAAAATTTGGAATTATAAAAATAATACCTACCTTTGCACTCCCAACGCGGAAATAGCTCAGTTGGTAGAGCACGACCTTGCCAAGGTCGGGGTCGCGAGTTCGAGTCTCGTTTTCCGCTCCACAGGTCAGTTCTCCACTGACCTTTTTTCATGCCCTGACCTCAGCACTGCACCTCGGACTCGCGGCCCCGTTCTCCCTCCATTGGAGGGCCGGGGAGGATATAAAAAGGCGCGTATCCACGTCGCAGACGTGGGTTCGAGTCTCGTTTTCCGCTCCAGTCTCAGCCTCACTCCGGTGGGGCTATTTTCGTATATATCAGTGGGTTATGTCCGTCAGACCTGCCTGTACGGCTGTTCTGGCTGTATCTGTGATTTCAGTGAATCGGGGTGGATTTTGGGTAAAAAGAGGGTGGTTTAGGGGATTTATTTACCCTTGCATTTACCCCAATCTTTACCCCTGTCCGTATAGGTATATTTCGTTTGCTCATATCATAACAGTATGAGTATCAGTATAAAAATAGTTCAAAGAAAAGATAAGACAAGTAAGTCAAATGCTGCTCCGATACATATAAGATTTACCCTTAAAGGCAAAGTCCGTTATCTTGCGACTGGGATTGTGCTTCCTATTGACGCATGGGATGATTCCGAGCAGCATATAGTCTCCACATATCCAGATTCAGAAGTCTTGCAGATGCAGATAACGGCAAAGAGATTGGAGATTGAGAAGAAGATTCAACGGCTTGAAGCACTTGATACGGAGGTTAATTTTGACACCCTCTTCGGACAGAAAAGCAGGTATCTCAACTGCACGGTCTCCGAATACTTCCAACAGCAGATAGACTATCTGAAGGGTATCGGCAAGGTAGGCTCGGCAGTCAAATACACATCATGCAAGCATCTGTTGGAGCAATGCGGTCTGGGAAAGAAACGTTTTGACCAGATAGACCTGCAGTATCTACAGGACTTCGAGGCGTTTCTTATCCATAAGGGAAATACTTCCAACAGCATCGCAACGAAGTTCAGTGTGCTTAGGGCTGTGTACAACAAGGCGGTCAGGCATAAGGTCTTTGCTGAAACTGAGAATCCGTTCAAGCAGTACAATGTGGGCAGATTCTGGAAGTCCACACGTAAAAGAGCCATCACCAAAGAGGACGTGCAGCGGATTCAGTCTCTGGAACTACCTGCAAGCATTGAGGTGTATTCAACAGCATTTGCACGGGACATCTTCCTATTCAGCTATTGTGTCGCAGGGATAAACTTCAAGGATATAGCAACACTGCGGTACGGAGATATCCAAAACGGCAGAATCTACTATCAGAGGCACAAAACAGGTAAGGAACTGAACAGTCCGATACTTCCGCAGACACGTGAGATACTGGGCAGATATTCCAAATCAGACGCAAGTCCAGAAGACTATATCTTTCCCATACTTGACAGGCATATTCATAAGAGCGAGCAGCAGATATGCAACCGTGTTCACAAGGTAATCGGCCATGTCAATGCCAACTTGAAACGGATAGCGGAAATGGCTGGTCTAAAGGTAAATCTCACGACCTATGTCGCACGGCATACTTTTGCAACCGTCTTGAAAAGGTCTGGAGTGAACATAGCCATAATCAGCGAGAGTCTCGGGCATTCCGACCTTGAAACCACCCAAATCTACCTCGACAGCTTTGAGAACAGCCAGATAGACGAGGCGATGAAGAACTTGCTGTAAAACAAGAAAGGACAGGCGATGATTGAACCTGTCCTTTTCTGTAAATTTCAGCCTACTGATTAGGCTTTGTGAGTCTTCCGTTCTTTCCTATCCTGTTTCCAGTAATAGATACCTGCGACATTGGCAATAATGATAGCCAACGCAAACATGACCAATGCACCCATTATTCTACCTCCTTTTTATCTTTATTCTTATCCTTTAAGAGGTACAATCCCCAGCCTAAAGTACAGGCCACAGTCAATGCACCTCCTGCGTAAATAACCCATTTCTGCGAGAACTCTCCAAAAATGGATGTCAATATAACAGCAGTCATGGTATATTTCGCTATATCCATCAGCCATTTTCCCAATTCTTTCTTCATAACGACACAAAGATACAGAAATTATTCCAAACACAATGCATCCATTAGAAACCATTTAAACACACCTCATCATGAACACTCAACCGTTTACACCCCATCAACGCCTCACCCTCAAAGGCATGGACACCGAACAGCTCATCCAACTCATCAGAGAGGCAGCAGCGAACTTCCCCGACACATCCCTCATCGTCACACCGAGAATAGACCAGTCCGGACAGGCATGAGTACGGTTTGGATTCCAGACAAGTTGGAGACAGAGCCACATACTTCCTTTATATGCCAAAGGCGCAGCCGTAATGTTATGAAACTTCATCCATTTAAAGATAGATTGTTCATCTACAGATAAAAAGACTATATTTGTGGAACGATTATTGAATTACACTTAAAGTTAAAGGAGATAAGCAACTTTTACGGAATTATCATTTACATGTTCCCGCAGGAGCACTTCCAAGACGGGCACTTAATCTGGTGTATACATGGCTTGATGAGCATAAGGACGAACTTCTGGAGAACTGGGACAGACTTGCAAAAGGAGAGGCAGTACAGAAAATTAAACCGCTGGATTAGATATGAACGGACTGATATGGGTAACAGCAGCCGAATACCTCGGTGGACACAAACTCAGGCTGTCGTTCAATGACGGTAGCCGGAAAGTGTTTGATTTCAGTCCTCTGATAAAGAAATTCCCTTTATATAGAGGTCTGGAGCCGACTGAGAAGTTCAAGGACTTTACCGTTACGGACTGGACGGTATCATGGGACAATGGGGAGATAGATATTGCCCCCGAGTATCTTTACGAGAACGGAGTTCCTGCATAGGTAATCCAGTCTGACTTAAATGAATCTTCCAACTTGATTTCAGATGGGATTTGGTTGGAGGATTTTCTGTTTCTGTATGTGAACAACTGGTATGGAATTGGCATTTAGAACAGAAAAGACTATCTTTGCAGAGATATGATACAGATAGAACGTCATATAAAGAGCATAGCCGCCCTGTGCAGGAAGTACAAGGTGAACAGGCTGTTTGTGTTCGGCTCAGTGCTTACGGACAGGTTCAATGACGGAAGCGATATAGATATGGTCGTGGATTTCAAGAAAGACGAGGTGAAGGACTACTTTGACAACTACTTCGACTTCAAGTACTCATTGCAGGACCTTTTCGGCAGGGAAGTGGACTTGGTGGAGGAGCAGACGATTAGGAATCCTTATTTCCGGAAAAGTGTGGATTCAACTAAGCAGCTGATATATGGATGACAGCATAAACAAGCATCTGCATGATATTCTGGATGCAATCAACGAAGTCGAGTCATTCTTCGGAGACAGGCCTAAATACTTCGGGGAATTCTGCGATGACCTGTGTCTGAGACGTGCGGTAGAAAGGGACATAGAGATAATCGGAGAGGCTATGAGCAGGATTTTAAAGGTGGACAGGGATATAGCCATCACCAACTCCAGAAAGATAGTGGATGCGAGAAACTACATCATCCACGGCTATGACAGTCTTTCAGCCGATATACTTTGGAGTATAGTGATAAACCACTTGCCTAAACTGAGAGAGGAAGTTCAGACACTTCTAGACCAACAACCGGATTCCAATTGACGCATACCATCCTTGTGCCCAGCCAGTATTGATTCCAGATTTCCTTTCCATTTGAGCAGCCGGATAGAGTTGGATTCATACACTTATCTATACCTGCTCTCATTAAGCCATAGGTAAAGGACACGGGCGGAGTATCTATCCAAAACACCCCCCCAGTATATCTTCCAAAAAATCCGAATCAGTCTCAAAGCAAGACCAGTGTAGGGTACATTCAACAGATACTGCTTTAGATATGTCTGGATTAAGACACGTTGACAGTCAATTCATTCCTCTGCATCCTGTCAAATAAACAACTAATACATAGCATAGTCCATATAAAAGATGTTTAACCAGCCGTTCTCACAAGGAGCGGCATTTTTCGTTTAAAGACATGACAGCACAGCAGATTGCAGATGAGATGATACTCTGCGGACAGAATCTTGTAATGGAAGAGCTTATGAGACATGACGAGAACATCTGGGACAGTCTCCAGAACCTTGATGAGAACAGCGAGGTCCTTGAATGGTGGTTAGTCACACCTTATATGGCGGAACTACTCAAAGAAAACGGAGAGGTGATACTGGCAGCATACGATTGCTGTTGGTGGGGGAGACAGACATCGGGACAGGCTCTTTACATGGACTGGGTGATTCAGAGGATAGCAGAGCAGATGGGATGAGGAGAGGAATGTTTGCAGAGTACAGGAGGGACTTCCAAGTTGATTCTGATTTGAACTGGGATTGATTTGGGAACCTTTATGCTTTTAATGTGCATTACAAGCCCTCTATAGCCACAACTGGCTAATATTTAGGTGCAATACACCACAATTTGAGTGCTGTTTGTAGAAAACTTTCGTATCTTTGCCGTGTCTTACGGAGCAATCCGTGGGACAAGACATGTTGAAAGTGTTTTCGCACTGTCCTTACAAAGAAATCTGACAGTTTCAATTGAATCGAGGACAACGAACAGCACTCATTCTTGTTTAGACTATGGAATGGGTTTTCTATACCCATACCCCATATCTATTCGAGTGTGGGGTATTGCATCGTTTATCCGATTCAAGGTTTTGTCAGAACCTCTTTGTAGATAAGCGGAACAGCTCCACACTTTCTTTTTATTAATTAATGCCATTTCGGAGTTGGGTGGATATGGAGGATTATCATGAAAGTATATGACTGGGAAACTGCCATTACCAATAGGCTGCAAGGGCAAAAATTCACTATCAACAATCTGAATGATGAAAAGGCAATGCTAGAGGACATTATTCGTGCAGGTAGCGCTGGATTAAAAGATTATATTTCAGAGAATTGCTCTTTACATCATGATGAGTATATAGCCAATCTTGATAAGACAGCAAAGGCAGTGTATGATTTTTATCTTCCTAAATCTAGCTCTTCCTTAAACGTGTCTATTGAATATATCAAACAGCAAATAATAAGTCAATTAAACGATGAGTGATATGAAAAAGGGTTCTCAAAGCGGGCAAAATGAAGCTAATTATTTTGAACGGCCTAAAAAGAGAGGAAATCCGTCTCATATTATTTGGAGCAGAATGTCAAGGATAATCAGAGACAATATTGATACATTTCCCCAAAATGCAAATTTTAATGAAATTGCTCATATTGTAGAAGATTTAGCGAAATCTTATGGCATTTCTTTGCCTAGATGGGCTGTAGGCACATTTACAAATCAGATTTTAGATTTATATTCTTGTCTTGACTATTTATGCCAATTAAAGAGCACCGATATTTCATTACTACACAATTATTTGGTAATTGGAAATGAGGTGTTGCAACAGTTGGCTTTCAGTTCAAACCAATTCAAAAAACTTACAAATAGGCAACTGATAGAAATCTTACTTTCTCATGTGAGTCTTCTAAAAAAGATTCTGGAAATAATTAACAATCAAAATAATAAGTAATATGAAAAAGATTTTAACATTATTGGCAATTGCCTTAGTTGGCCTAACCTCGTGTACACCAGAAGAAGAGGAAATTCTTCCTCCTGAACCAGAGACATATCTTAATGTCTATTACGATGATATTGTCTTTCCAAGCGATGGTGGGGAGGATTCATTCGAAATAGATTCCAATACGGATTGGGTGATTACCAGCGATGCTGATTGGCTGACTATTGAACCTGCGGAAGGAAATGGTTATGACTACGTTACATTAACGGCATCGGCAAGTGATTTATACGATGACAGAAATACAGTTATCACTGTCAAGGCTGGAGACAAGACGGAAACTTTCACCGTAACTCAGAAATATGCAGAGGCGCTGCTTGTTACAAAGAACAAATTTGATATCCCGCAGGAGGGTGGAGAGTTCACAGTTGAGGTGCAGAGCAACATATCATACGAAGTTCTCATAGATGAGGATAGTCAGTTATGGATTACAGAAGTCCCTCTGTCAAAAGCACTGACAACTAACACTCATACTTACTCAGTAAGTGAAAATCCGAATACTGAAAATAGAGAAGGAATTATAACAATTATAGGAGATAATGGAAAAGAGGAAGTTGTTAATGTATTCCAGGCTCAAATTGATGAATTAGTACTGTCAGAAACAGAGTTTACTGTACCCGGAGAAGGTGGTGAGATTTCTGTACATTTGAGAGCGAATGTCGATTATGAAGTTCTAATTCCAGAAGAAACTACATGGGTGGAACAGTTATCTTCAGATAGGGAGGATTTACTGTTATTTCAAATCGCTCCTAACAGTGAAACTTCTGATAGAGTAGCTGAAATAACGGTCAAGGATAAGAACAGTGATTTGTCTCAAAGTTTTAGAATAACTCAAATAAGTAAAACCACAATGAATGGTAATATCACATTGACAACAGATGAGGACATTGTTGCACTATGTGAAGCAGGTTACGAGATAATTAATGGAAATTTGACTATATCTGGCAATAACATCACAACTTTAGGCAATTTGGATAATAAAATCAGGGAAATCAATGGCGATCTGTTAATAGACTGCTATTCACTTAGAACTTTAGATGGATTGTATTCTCTTAATTATATTAGAGGCAATTTTCATTTGAGATGTGCTAGAATAGAAATGTTTGAAGGCTTAAATAATTTGAAAGAGATAAGCGGAGATTTCATTATTGGAAGAGCTGGCCAGTCAGGTAACGGAGTTCATAATTTAACTTCATTTGAAGGCCTTGATAATTTAACAAAGATAGGTGGGACATTGTCTATATTATACGAAAATCAATATTGGCTTACAAATTTTACAAGTTGTATTGGCTTAAGTTCATTCAGTGGTCTTAAAAGTTTGAAAGCCGTAGGAGGATTAAAAATTGAGGAATCGCACGTTGACGAGTCTGCGTGTCATCTGACTTCATTCGAAGGATTGGAATCGCTCGAAACAATTAATGGAGATTTTATAATAACTGGAGAAGGAGGGTTGTACGATGAACTGTCGTTTAGTGATTTGTCATCCTTTAATGGCCTAAATAATTTAAAAGAAATCACAGGTGAATTCAAGGTCACGAATGTTGATGGAGATTTGACATCCTATGAAGGATTGAACAGTCTTGAAACTGTAGGCACATTTAACGCAATAGATGGTATTACTACATTTTCAGGATTAGGCAATCTTAAAAACATTAAAAATGATTTTATAATGGATACTTATCCCGCTATTGAATCATTAGAAGGATTAAACTCACTTGAATACGTAGGCGGTAATTTTACCCCTAAAGGCTCTTTTAACTCATTAAAGGGATTAGAGAATCTAACTT
>ULJB01006396.1_pt1 | contig 15749 bp, 16 predicted proteins | sample 1950771 | NCBI WGS metagenome assembly ULJB01 (sample SAMEA4835461, study PRJEB28245) | human gut metagenome | biome: gut microbiome; material: fecal sample | place: Denmark | collected 2008
ATTTTGACAAACTTTTGATTTCTAAATACAACTAACGCTTGACAGCCTGCTTTGTTCAAGATAAATTATTGTCGCTTATAAACGTAACCTAATCTGGTTATTTTAAGGAAATATACAAAATGAAAATTATAAAACACCCCGTTACCCTTAAGGATAAATTTACTGAACGAAAATTAAAAATACAAAAAGAAAACTCCCCATTTGCGCATGTTCAGCGAGGAGAAAATGAAGTATTTGATTTATTTATGGATCAGGCTGATTCTTTATCCAACACAGAAAAACAACTTTTAGAAGAAACAGAATTATTTAACAAAACTCTTTTAAAAGACAAAAAACTTTTATCATTATCCGAAAAAATAAATGATGTTCCGAGAACTAAACAGCAAATCTTGCAATATAAAGAAATAACCGGCAAACTTTTAAATGTTGCTGAAAAATGCGGAGCTGTACATCTTCGCCAAAACATGAAAATTGCATTTGACTTAATGCTTGAAAATTCAAAACATTTAGATTTAAGAATATAACTATTGACAATACTGCTTGTTCCAGGTAAATTATTTTTACGTGGGAATTCACGTGAGTCAAAAGATTGATTGACAATTTAATATGGGCATGTGGTACTCTGCCGAACAAAAGCTGACTAAATGTCAGGTTTTGTGAGAGGGGTAGACACGCCTCGGTCTGAAAGACTGATTGACAATTTAATATGGGCATGTGGTGGAATGGTAGACACGCTAGTCTTAGGAACTAGTGCTAACGCGTGGGAGTTCGAGTCTCTTCATGCCCAGATTTTAAGACACTTCTAAAAAAGTGTCTTTTATAATTTACAGGAATTTATTCAAATGCTATCCCCGATTACCAGCTATAATACCAAAAAACATACAAAGATTAATTTTATGGGGTTAAATTCAAATTTAAGAAAATTATCTCCACTAAATTCTTATATGAATAAGGTATTTGACAGGTTTACTTATATCTCTAAAAACAGGTGGCTTCCTGTTGATAAAAATCTTAAACCCTACTTAAAAACAGGTAATATTCAAAACGAAAAACAAAAAATTCCGTTCTGGGAGATAAATCCTGGCAATTCTCAAAAATATATTATATTCTATCACGGATTGGGGCAAAATATTTCCACAAATCAGGAAATGTATAAAAAAATAATTGATAAAGGCTACGGAGTATTTGCGCCTGAATATATATCTTTTAACAAAAACGGCTTATCAAGCAAGGAAATTGCTATTCAAACAAAAGCTGTGCTGGAATATTTAGCGAAAAAAGGCATACCACCTCAAAATACAGGTGTAATGGGGTTTAGTATGGGAAGCTTTCCTGCAATTGAAACTGCATCAAAAAATAAAGATTTGAAATTTTTAATATTAATATCTCCGTTTAATTCGTTGAAGAATGAAGTTGAAACACTTACTATGAGACCAACCGTAAAATTGCCATACTGGATAAAATATGGAATAAAAAAATTCCCCTTTATACTAAAGCATCTTGACAGTATTTTTAAAACAAAAACAAAAATACAAAAAATTAAATCTCCGGTATATGTCATCCAATCCGCGAATGATAATATAGTTCCTTTAAAATCAAGCAAAGAACTTGTAAAAAAAGTTTGGAATTTAAAAGAATTTATTATACTGGAAAAAGGCGGTCATAATATTGAAAAAAATAAACTGAACGCCTTTGACAATTTATCAGATATCTGATTAACCTCTTTTCCCGATGCAATGGTATTCAAATCCGCGCTGTTTAAGACGTTCTGAATCATACTGATTTCTTCCGTCAAAAATCACAGGATATTTCAATAACTGTTTCATTTTATCAAAATCCGGACGTCTAAATTCATTCCATTCAGTCAAAAGAAGAAGACAGTCCGCTCCATCCAAGGCATCATAGGCATTTTTTGCATAAGTAATTTTATCGCCCCAAATATTTTTAGCCTGCTCAAAGCCTTTCGGATCAAAAGCCCGGATTTTTGCGCCAAATTCCAACAGAGCATTAATTATTGTAATAGAAGGCGACATCCTCATATCATTAGTTTTAGGTTTGAATGTTAATCCCCATACTGCAAATGTTTTATTGGACAAATCCATGCCAAACCGTCCGAGCAGTTTATTTATAAATATTACTCTCTGTTCTTTATTAACTTCATCAGCAGCTTCAATTAATCGATAACCGCAATTGTGATCTTTTGCAGTTTTTAGAAGAGCTTTAACATCTTTCGGGAAACAGCTTCCGCCATAACCTAAGCCCGGAAACAAAAATTGAGATCCAATACGTTTATCCGAACACATGCCTATGCGGACCATTTCAGCATCAGCTCCCACAGCTTCACAAATATTTGCTATTTCATTTGCATAAGATATTTTTATTGCAAGAAAAGAATTTGACGCATATTTTGTCATCTCTGCAGATTTTACATCCATTATGACAAATCTGCTTGCCGTTCTGAAAAACGGAGCATAAACTTCCTGCATAATAGCTGTTGCTTTTGGAGAGTTTGAACCGATAACAACTCTGTCAGGCTTTAAAAAATCATCTACCGCTGCACCTTGCTTTAGAAATTCAGGATTTGATACAACATCAAATTCACCATTATAATATTTACGAATAGTTTCAGCGACTTTATCAGCAGTTCCGACAGGCACTGTTGACTTATCAACAATAACCTTATAACCGTTTATAGCTTTTCCGATGCTTTCAGCAACATTCATAACATATTGCATATCTGCAGAACCGTCCTCACTCTGCGGAGTCCCGACTGCGATAAAACATACCAGTGATTCTTTTACGGCTTTCTCCAAATCAGATGAAAACTTTAATCTCCCTTCAGCAGTATTAGCTTTTATCAACTCCTCCAGCCCTGGTTCATAGATCGGAATTATACCTTCATGGAGTTTTTTTAATTTTTCAAGGTCATTATCAACACAAATTACATCATTTCCCATATCTGCAAGACATGTACCTGCGACCAGCCCAACATATCCCGTACCGATTACACAAATTTTCATCTCTTCTCCTTTGGCTATTCTGTTACAATATATATTAATAATAGCACAAAAAGTATTTTTATGGGATAATAATATCATATTAAACATATTTAGAAGAGGGATATGCATGGAATTTGAATATAAATTGCAGAAAACATCATCAAAAGATGCTTTTAACTACAAATACTTACTCGGGAAAATTTTTCCTTATATAAAACCGGTTTTGCCGCGTGCTGTTTTAAACCTTATTATTGCAATTCCTTTAGGACTGCTTGACGGAGTTGTAGCACTTTCCTTAAAGCCTTACCTTGACTTTGTAATAAACGGTAATCCTGAACATACATGGTCATTTTTAGGCATAACAGTTCATTCTCAGACATTTTTAGCGATGATTATCCCGTTTGGCATAGTTGCATTTGCACTGTTTCAAGGGATATTAAAATACTTAAGCAACTACCTGACCGATTGGACAGGACAAAAAATTTCCATGTCATTAAAAAAAGATTTATTTAAAAAGCTTACATCAATGGATCCTCAATTTTTTGACGTAAACTCATCAGGCATTGTGTTAACGAGATTTTTATCAGATCCCGATACAGCGTCAAAAAATATTATCGATATGCTTAAATCTTTTATAGCCACATTTTTCGGACTTATCGGACTTGTAGGTGTGCTTTTATACAATTCCTGGAAACTTGCTATTATTGGCGTAACGATAATGGCGATTGCAATAACACCTGTAACACTTATCCGAAAAAGAATTAAAAAAGTCTCTAATGCCACAATGGTTGTAGGCGGGAATATGACAACAAATTTCAATGAAACATTTGCCGGAAACAAAATCATGACTGCTTATAACCTGCAGAAAGATCAAAATGAGAAATTTGATAAACAAATCTTAGAACAATTCCACCTTGCAATGTCGCTTACAAAACGGGTGGGGTGGATGTCGCCGATTATGTACTTTGTATGTTCAATAGGAATTGCACTGGTTATGGCATACGGAAACCACCTGATATTATCAGGACAAATGACAGCAGGAAGTTTCGCATCATTCGTTACATCACTGCTTTTATTGTATAAGCCGACCAAAACTCTCGGCAACACTCTTACAAACTTACAAAATATATTTGTAGCTATGAGCAGAGTATTTGAATTATTCGATTTACAGCCAAAAATCAAATCTCCGGACAATCCTGTAGAGTTAAAGGGACTAAATAATTCTATAGATTTCAAAAACGTCTGGTTTGAGTATGAAGAGGGAATACCTGTATTAAAAGACTTTACGCTTCATGTAAATAAAGGTGAAACAATTGCGCTTGTAGGCAATTCAGGAGGCGGCAAAAGCACCGTAGTCAGTCTTCTGCCGAGATTTTATGATGTAAAAACAGGAGCAATTGAATTTGATGGTGTCGATATCAGAAAATTCAGCCTTGAAAGTTTGAGAAATAATATTTCATTTGTATTTCAGGATAATTTTCTGTTCTCCGGAACTATTAAAGATAATATATTAATGGGCAATGAATCCGCTACAGATGAACAAATTGAACAAGTAGCTGCAATGGCACACTTAGATGAATTTGCTCATACACTTGAAAACGGGCTTGATACAATAGTCGGAGAACGCGGTACAATGCTCTCTGGCGGACAAAGGCAGCGCGTTGCAATTGCAAGAGCTATGCTGAAAGATGCACCTATTGTTATTTTAGATGAAGCGACTTCTGCTCTTGACAACAAATCTGAAGCAATTGTTCAAAAAGCGCTTGATAACTTAATTCAAAACAAAACAGTATTTGTAATTGCCCACAGATTAACAACTATAAAAAATGCAGACAGAATTGCCGTTATAAATGACGGAGAACTTGCAGAACTCGGAACACACGATGAATTAATGCATATTGAAAACGGCAAATACAAATACCTTTATGAAATGCAGTTTAAAAATCAAGAAGATATGACAGAGGTTTAATATGAACAAAATAATCAAAAAATGGATAGAGCCTTATGTTTTACTTGAAACTCTAAAAAAAGACTGCAAACTTGTAAAAGATTTTACATTTGACGGCTTTTCAAAAAATAATATAAAAAAAGAATTTTTAAAAGAACTTGCAAAAGGAAACAACCATTTCGGGCTTTATATGAAAAACGTAAATAAATTTTATTTATTCAGCGGAAAAGCTGATATTGATAAAATATTTGAACTAACAGCGTTTGATTATGAAACAACGGAAGATATTGAAAAACCGTTTGATATGGTTGATATTGGCAAAGCCGAAGCCGGAATCCTACTTTTGTAAAAGATTAAAGTCCTAAATGAACTGACATTCATGCTGAACTTGTTTCTGCATCTCATTATTGCAGGGTTAATTTTAGTCATCTTTGTTATACCCGAGTTCAACGGCTTTTCTATAAGCCTTTTCTGCTTCTTTGTTTCGACCGAGAGCACCGAGAATTTCTGATTTAATATAATAACCGTATTTATCAGTACCGCCTAAGAGAATTGATTTATTTATGCATACAAGGGCAGTTGAAAAATCTTTTAACCGGCCGTAACATATAGCCATTTTATAATATATGAATTCATTTTCCTGAAATTCAAGCGCCTTTTTAGCTGTTTCAATTGCTTCTTCATATCTTTTTAAATCTAATAAAAGATTCATTTTATATTTATAAATATCATAAGTTTTTTCTTTTAATAGGTGTTTATTTATATACAAAAGAGCTTTGTTATAATCTTCAAGATAAGAATAACAATATGAAATAAAATATGCAGTTTCATTTTCAGCTTCAGGATGTTTTTTATCAAAGTTTAAAAGCAGCTCAAGTGCTTCATCAAATTTGAATAAACTGCTTAAATACATAGCCTTGCTAAAATATAATTCGGTATTTTCTTGATTATTCAAGATTGCCAGATTTATGTACTTTAAAGCATTTGAGAAATCTTCAAGTTCTCTATATTCTCCTGCTATACGTTGATAACATTCAATAAAACTGTCATCTTCTTCCAAGACTCGTTTGTAAATTTCAATAGCTTCTTCATGGCATCCTAATATAGATTTTATATCAGCCATTCTAATATAGTATACTGGTTTTGACTTAATTTTAATAGCTTTTTCTATATATTTCAATAATTTTTCGGGCGGTGAATTATTGAAAATAGGATCAGCAAGTTCATAATATCTTTCATCTTTAGGGTAAAATATCATGTTTAAATTTGTACACATATTATAAGAGGGCCATACCTTTAATAATTCATCAAAAATGTATAAAAATAATATAGTCTTCAAAATTCCTATACAGGATGAATCAAATAAATATCTAATATCAGCTTTTAATGTCTTTAAAACCTGTTTTAACGCAGATTTGGCCTTCCCTTTCCATAAATATGCACTACATTTTGCTATTATTAAACAATTGGATCCGTCTTCCTCATAGTTAAGTATTTTTTCACAAAATTTGTCTATAATTTTTTGTTTACTTCCATCATTATTTTGCCTTTTATACACCTCCAATGCCAAAAGATCCGCAAAATAGTAATCATCAGGAACTTTTTCTAAAAGATTGTTCAAATACCTCTCAGCCTTAGAAATTTTTTGATCATTTAGATATATAACAATCAAAAGAACATCCGCATAGTAATAATCAGGATCAAGTTTTTTTGACATAAACGCATACTTTAAAGCTTTTTTATAATCATTTTTTTCACAATATGCATTTGCAAGAAAAGCATAGTTTTGAGCAGTTACCTGCCCTTCAGCAATACGCTTTTTTAGAAGCTTAATAACTTTTCCGGCATTGAATTTATTTATATGCATTTCCGCATCTTTATAAAAAATCGTGATATTATCAAACATAACTAACCTCAGTATATCTATCGGTACAGAAAGGAATTTCTTTAAAAAATTTTACAATTATTTACACGATAAGCAATTTCCCACGCACTAAATCCTTTATATAAATAAAGGTAAAAAGGGGAAAATGTATTATGTGGTTTAACTGTACATACAGTTTTAATAATCCGTTCATGAATTTTTTTACGCCGTTCATGAACTTTAACTATATGCCTTTTAATAATTTTATGCCGCTTAATAATATTTTCAGTATAAATTGCCTTAACCGCTGCCCTATAATGCCCTCGGCACCGGTTTCAGTATTCCAGAGCGGACGGCAAAGAGAACAAAATACTAATCTGGAAAACAGATTAGCTATAATACCAGCAGAAAAAACTGTAGTTTCGGAGCATCGCGCCTCAACAGCAAAAACAACAAAAACAGAAGCAGAAAATCTTGTGCACGGAGTAAAATATAACCAAACAAAAGGAGAACTGCTTGCTGGAAATGTTGTTGCAGGGCTGCCGGCAGACAGAGATCCTGAAAATCCGTTATGTGCAAGATATGTAAAAAAAGCAATTGTAAAAAGCGGTTTGGGACCATACATAAACGGAAACGGAGAATATTGCAAACATATTCTGCGCGCTAACAGAAATTTTAAAGAAGTTAAAGTTAAAGCATCAGAACTTGCCTCGCTTCCAGCAGGAAGCATCATAGTTTATGATGCCTATGACAAATTCTTTGATGAAGACGGCAAGCAACGCCAGATAGGCAAAGACGGCCATGTGCTTGTCGCCCTCGGAGACGGCAAAGGATGCAGTGATATAATCGAAGATATTCCTGAATCCAAGAACGCTTACACATTTATTCCTGTTTAAATTTCTTTACATTATTAGCAATTTTAGAGAAAAAAAATACTTTATATATTTATAGAGGAAAATTAAGGGGATAATACTTTGGGTTTAGTTAATCTAAAAAAAGATAACAAATATACCGCGCAAAACATTAATAATTTAATGTCTTCAAATAATATGTTTGCTTTTTCTAATTTAATGCCGGCTAATATGGCTATGCCTGCAATACCTAACATATTCACTCCTGATTTTAATTTTACAATGCCATCTGCTTCTTCAAACAGCATAACACAATTATATAATACGTTATTTGGAAAAACTTCATCTCTAAATAAGAGCGGATTTAATTTCTCAACGGATTTTAGTTCAGTGAGAATGACAGGTAATATGGGATCGGATATTGTTTCAACAGCCAAACAGTATCTGGGATTTAAAGAAAGCGATGGTTCGTTTAAACTATTTACAAAAGGACAAAACCATGCCTGGTGCGCAGATTTTGTAAGTCATGTAGTTAAAGAAGCATATAAAGAAAACGGGAAAAAGGCACCGTCAGGCTTTGGTTCATCCAGCGTTGAAGGTTTAAGGCAATGGGGTAAAAATAACAACTGTTATCTTAACACTTCAGGTGTGTCAAACAAATCATCACTTATTGCTCAGAATGTAAAACCTGGAGATGTTGTTATATTCAAAAACGGGATATCTCATACGGGAATTGTTACCAAAGTAAACCCGGACGGATCTTTCCAGACTATCGAAGGAAACACATCCAATAAAGTTGCTTACCGAAATTATTCTGCAAATAACGGAAAAATCAGCGGATTTGTTCAATTAGCCTGATAGTTTGACTTTTTAATTTATCTAAACTGCCGTTATTATTTATAACATAATCGCATTTTTTAATTTTTTCATCTTGACCTATCTGCGAATTCATACGTGCTTTTGCATGCTCTAAAGTATAATTGTTGCGTTTCAATAGTCTTTCAAGGCGTATATCGTCATCAGCATAAACAAAAATAATTTTATCAAACAAATATTCCATATCTGCTTCAAATAACAGAGGAATTCCAACAAAAACAAGTTTTTCGGATTTGTTTGCTTCAAAAAAATTCTTTATCTCATCTGCAATCTGCGGGTGCATAATTGAAGATATCTTTTGCCTTGCTATGCTATCCGAAAAAATAAGCTGTCCGACTTTATACCTTGAAAACTCTCCGTTTTCAAACACATCAAAATCTTTGAAAGCATCAAAGAGCTCTTTATTTTCTACTGTCAAAAGTTTATGCGAAACATCATCTGTATCAAGGACTCTAAATCCTCGCGTTTGAAGGAATTTTTGAACTGTAGTTTTGCCTGATGCAATATTACCGCAGATTGCTATTCTTTTCACTGTTTTGAAATCCTGTTTAAAAAATTCTTTAATTCTCTTATTTGAATAGGTTTTATAGGCTTGAATTCTCCGCGTTTTAACCCGTCCAGAGTCAATGTCGCATGCTGAATGCGTTTCAATGTTTTAACCTCATATCCAACAGCTTTAAACATTTTCCTGATTTGTCTGTTCATTCCCTGATACAGGGTAATCCGCATTTCAGTATGTGAACTGTCCATTTCTAAAACTTCTATATCTGCATAAGCGATTTTACCCGGTTCCAGCTCAATTCCGTTTGCGAGCTTTTCAAGTTCATGTCTGTGTATTGAAGAATTAATCGTAACAAGATAAACTTTCGGAACTTTTACTGACGGATGAGTTAAAGCGTTAATTAAATCACCGTCATTTGTAAGAATTAAAAGCCCTGTAGAATCTTTATCCAAACGTCCGACAGGTTTGAGACTGAATAATTCTTCAGGCAGTAAATCATAAATTGTCTTTCTGCCCTGCTCATCTTCTCTTGTTGTTATATATCCCGCAGGTTTAAAAAATCTATAATATTGATGTTTTGCTGGAGTAACAAGTTTTTTATCAACAAAGACTTTATCCTTGGGCATTATTATAAATCCGAGTTCGGTTACAATTTTGCCGTTTACGTTAACTTTTCCAGCCTTAATAAGTTCATCAGCTTTTCTGCGAGAACAAAGCCCTGAAGATGCAATATACTTATTTAAACGCATGCCGGACATTTATCGTCCTCTTTTTCAACGGAGTTCTCAAAACTTTTTAAAAGTTCCTCAGGCATTCTTCTGTAAAGTTTACCGGCATTGTTAATAGCAACAACATCAAATACAGCTTCTATAAAAATCTTACCTGACTCTTTTGATTTTATTACCTGCTTAAAAGTAACCGACAGACTGTTGAATTTTTCAATCCATGTTTCAATAATAACAGTATCATCAAGTTTTGCAGATGCTTTGTATCTGACATTCATATTTGTAACAGGGAGCAGAACATCCATATTCTTCATTGTTACAAGATCAATTCCGAGCATATTACATAAATCAACACGACCTTTTTCCAGCCATCTTAAATATGCTCCATGCCAGACTACACCGTAAGCATCAGTATCAGAATAATAAACTCTTGTTTCAAATATATGTTTCATACAGATAATTATAACACAAAAGGAGAAAAAAATGAAATACAAATGTTCAGTATGCCAGTGGATTTACGATGAAGAAAAAGAAGGCAAAAATTTTGACGAGCTGCCAGATGACTGGACCTGTCCGCTATGCGGTGCGGGAAAAGACATGTTTGATAAGATTGATGAATAAATATTAAAATTTATGGCAATTTTTTCTTATTACATGTTTTAATAAAAACGTGAGTGGACTTGGCAGTGTAAATTTTAATTACGGAAATCAATATTATTATTTGCCTTCAAATAATAATAGTTTCACACGCCCTGACACGACGAACTATGAACCGCAGACCCCTGAAAAAACAATCTTAACCGCAGGTCTGCTGCAGGCATTTGCAATATTTTTGCAAAAAGCTTCACAGTGGTGCGGGAATAAACTTATGTGCGGTAAAGAGTTCACAACAGAAGCAAACGTCAAAAAAACAGCAGAAAACATGGTTCGCCAAAATAACCTTAACGTAACTGTTGATTTTATTGACGGTAATAATATAAGAAATTATCCGCCATCACTGCATAGAGAGCTTATTCCTGTTGCAAAAGGCGAAAATGCTTTTTACACGGATCAGTTAAAACTTGCAGTTGCCCCGAAAAATAAACCGTCTCTGATTTTGCATGAACTCGGTCATGCAATAAACGCTCACAAAGGAAAATTTTTAAGATTTCTTCAAAAGTCGCGTGGTTATGTATCTGCTGTCCCGACTGCACTTTTACTATTGAACGGACTTTTCAGGCGCGATGACAACAAGCCAAATTTTGTGGAGAAAAACGCAGGCATTATAGGGTTTGCAGCCTTTTTACCGACAATTGCCGAAGAAGGTTTAGCCTCAATAAGAGGAGTAAAAGCAGCAAGACAAACTCTCGGCAAATCCGTAAATCTTGCCCCGTTGAAAAGGAATTACTTCTTTGCATGGCTTACCTATGTAATAGCGGGCATCGGACTTGGTGTTGCCGCAAAACAAAGCATGCTGGAAAATAGAAGATAAAATAAGGGAGTTTTATCGCAATTTACACTAATTATGAAAAAACGTCAAGCTGAACTTGTTTCAGCATCTCATAATGATAAGCTTCCGAAACAAGTTCCCAATGACATTATGACTGTTTTTTAGAATATCTGGTGTAAACTGCGATATAAGTCCCGAAAATAATTGCTTGACGTAAAATTTTATTTATTCTACAATTAATTTTGCTTGAAAATTAAATACATTATTATCAGGATGTGGCAAGGACTCCGCTTTTTCGATTGAGTATCGAAAAAGAAGGAGGGGCTTGGTAGCGCCGCTACCAAGCAAGCCAAAGACCGATAAAAAAAAAGAAATACCGTCGGGATGTGGCGCAGCTTGGTAGCGCACCTCGCTTGGGACGAGGGGGTCGCACGTTCAAATCGTGTCATCCCGACCATTTATAGATAAAGGCTTTAGAGATTTTCTAAAGCCTTTATTTTATGTTTAAATTCTATTTTGCGACTGATTTTCGACTGGCAAATTTATTACATATTCGGAAGTATCGGGCCTTTATAGTATTCATACATTTTCATAACATCATCAGGCAGTTTTCTGCCGGCACACAAAGCATTAAAGCATTCTGCTACAAATTCTTTAGGATTTGTCTGTGCGTACCACGAAACCGAGCCTGCGATTTTTTGTTTTTCTGAATCCGAAGTAAATAATTTTTCTGATTTTTTAGATAATCTGCCCCAAAAAGAATCCTTTAATGAAGTGTTCATTGCATGCAGATGATGTCCCATCTCATGATAAAGAATATCAAACTTGCTGTTTCCTCTGACTGTTGCAGTCCCTAAAACAGGATTTATATCAACAAGCAGTTCTAATATTTTTTGAGTTTTATCGTTTAATTCTTTTTCTGATAATTTAGCATAATCATCTATATTTACAGATATATTATTCTGTTTCAAAATAGCAGCAGAATCAGCATCGGTAAAAATTTTATTTTTTAATATTGAAAGCTTATTTTTATTAAAATATTTTAAAGATTGCTGATAATCATCAAAAAGCATTATCCCGTTAAGCGCATCAAATCTTGTAAATTTATCAGGTTCTTTTAACATTTTTTCACTCAATTTTAGAATTTTACCATGAACCTCCCTATCGGCACCAAACACATAATTCCCCAAAATTTCACCTTGTTCATTAAAATGCGGTTTTATAATTTTTTCTACCCATTCCTTAAAAAGTTTTGGCGCGTTATCAATATAATCTTTATTAAACCTAATAGCTGAATTATCTCCAGCTCTTTTAAAACTGTTACACCATGCGATTGCATCTCTTCCTAATTTTTCATTAGATTTTGCAATCTCATCAGGCGTTGCAAAACGTAAATTTTCAACAATATTAGCCTTACCTTTAAATCTGTTGTTAATATTTACCAAACCTTCATTCACCCAGTTAGCAAATTCTAAATCATCGCCAAAATCAAAAGTTTTGACCCCAAAATTTTTCTTAGCAAATTCAACAGCTTCTTCCATTGTCTGAGCAGGTTTGAAGTCAATATGTTCTGCAAAATTTGCGGGTTTTAAAGTTTTGCCTTTAGAAAGAATTGCGGCAGCAACAATTCCGCCGAACGCCAAAATTCCGGCGCCAATTCCTACCTTTTGTCCTGTTGAAAGCTTTTTCTCCTCTTTTTTATCCTGTTTTACAAATTCATCAGGTCTATTTGCTTGAAAGTAAGTCCCTGCGGGATTATAGGAAGCTACAGAATCGCCCCCCCCCCGACAGGCTGAAATGCAGTGTTTACAGGCATATTTGCCGTAAATTTAAAATTGTTTCCAATAGCTTCTAACATTATTTTCCCTTTCACTTTATTACCCCTCACCTTGAATTTCAAACTTTCGCGTAGCTCAAGTTGAAATTCTTTCCTCTCCCACAAGGGGCGAGGAAGATTCTGAGGAATTTATATTACTATTAATATAAAAACATGAACACAAAAAAAATTGCCAGTCTCCGGAAATTTATTTTTTTTAATCCCTCTCCCCTTGCGGGAGAGGGATTTAGGGTGAGGGGTTAAGCACTCAGTTATAACATTTACAATTTATTGACTTGACTTTACTTTTATAATAAACTTCTGGAGAAGAGATTTTACACTATTAAATGAGGATTAGGGAAATTGGATTTTACAACTTTAACTATTGAAGCATTAAAAGCATTAGCTTCGCTTGTTGGAAATTACGGACTTGCAATTATATTATTAACTGTTGTTATAAGGCTTGCAATGTGGCCGCTTAATGTATCACAGCAGAGATCAATGAAAATGATGCAAAATTTGCAGCCCAAAATTAAAGCTATTCAGGACAGATACAAAAGCGACCCGCAAAAAATGCAGCAAAAACTTATGGAATTTTACAAAGAACATAAGTTTAACCCGATGGGAGGATGTCTGCCTTTATTAATCCAGTTACCTATTTTCATACTTTTATATTCAGCTTTGATGAGCCCTCAGTTTATTCAAATTGCAGGCGATACATCTTTAGGATTTTTAAGCAGACTTGATACTACTTTAAGAGCGACTGCAGGAAGATCTTATGACGGAACTTTCGGCGTTTCGCAGGGTGATACTTTTACTTTAGGGAAAACCGCAACAGTATATCTTCCTGATGAAACTCTTGAAAATGTAAAAATTAAAGATCCTAATAAAGCCGTTGAAATTCAGGGAGAATTTAAACCCGGGGAAAATGTTGATTTCAAAATTGATTTAGATCATTTGAATTTAAAATTTGCACAGCTTGACAGCATTGAAAAGGCAGAAATTGCCGTTACCGACATGTCAAATAAAGAAATAGAAAACATTACATTCAAAAAAGAAGGCAGCGTCTTAGCGGCATCTGTTCCGACAACTGTTGCAGAAAGAACTTTCCACTGGGATGTATTTATTTTGATTGCACTGTTTGCGCTCACAATGTTTGCATCACAAAAAGTTATGATGGCAACTCAAAAGCCGAAAGACGGCGCGCTTGATCCTACTCAGGAAGCTATCCAGAAATCAATGGGAACATTTATGCCGATTATGATTATCGGTACATTTGTTATAATCCCTATTCCTGCAGGTGTTTTATTATACCTCGTAACAAGCAATATAATCCAAATTTTGCAGACTGTTATTGTGAATAAGCAGATTGACATGGAGCAGGAACGTACAAAAAATATTGTTACGGATTCGGATATTGCAGGCGCAAAAAAAATTGAACCTAAGGAATAATTTAAAGAGATCCCGAAACAAGTTCGGGATGACAAAAAACTAACCGTGATGCTGAATTTATTTCAGCATCTCAAAAATAAGAGATATTAAAATGTTACTTTCAGACTATGATTACAGCTTACCCGAAGAATTAATCGCGCAGATGCCTGCGGATAAAAGAGAAAATTCTAAAATGATGGTTCTAAACCGTAAGGATAGAACCATTTCTCATAAACATTTTTACGATATTGTTGACCTGCTGAATAGTAATACGCTTCTGGTAATGAATAACACAAAAGTGCTGCCGGCACGCCTGATCGGACACAAAGATACCGGTGCAAAAATCGAAGTTTTTTTGCTGAAACAATATAGCCCCTCTCCCGAATTGCTAAATTCACAATGTTCATTAAGCAATTCTACCCTCTCCCCAAATGGGCGAGGGAAACAACAAGAAAACTGGGAAGTATTGATTAAGCCGTCAAAAAGAGTTAAGCCTGATACAATTATTAAAATAAGCGATGAACTGTCTGTCAGGGCTGTAAAACGTTTGGAAGAAAACGGCGAATGGCTTGTTGAATTGATATTTGAAGGTGATAATCTTCTTGATGTACTGCACAGAAACGGTCAGATACCGCTTCCGCCATATATTGAGAGAAAAATTCCAAATGAAGATTTAAGAAAACTGGATTTTGAAAGATACCAGACAGTTTACGCAAAAGACGAAGGTTCTGTCGCCGCACCCACAGCAGGTTTGCATTTTACAAAAGAAATCTTACAAAAACTTGAGAATAAAGGTATTGAATTAGCATATGTTACCTTAAATGTAGGTCTTGGAACATTCAGACCCGTCCAATGCGAAAATGTAGAAAATCACAAAATGCATTCTGAAACATTTGAGATTTCAGAAAAAGCCTCAGAACAAATTAACAGAGCAAAAGCAGAAGGTAAAAAAATTGTTGCAGTCGGCACAACAACTGTAAGGACTCTAGAAACAGCATATCAAAAATACGGCTGTATAAAACCATGCCATGACCATTCGGAATTATTTATTTATCCGCCGTACGAATTTAAGGTTATAGATAATTTAATAACAAATTTCCACCTGCCGAAATCCACGCTTTTGATGCTGGTAAGTGCACTTGCCGGTAAAGATTTTATATTTGAGGCATATAAAGAAGCAATAGAAAATAATTATCGTTTTTTCTCTTACGGCGACTGCATGTATATCTGTTAAAGATAAATTTTTGTTTTTGCAAATATTGACAAAACACGAAAAATCGGAAATAATAAATATATAGTTTTTAATTT